>Ga0364873_10398_pt2 | contig 20389 bp, 16 predicted proteins | sample ExccelAu500001D3_2_FD_206928 | JGI IMG/M metagenome (GOLD analysis project Ga0364873, IMG submission 206928) | Enriched cells from Trout Bog Lake Hypolimnion, Wisconsin, USA - BchlTB.Aug07.5000.01.D3 | ecosystem: Environmental > Aquatic > Freshwater > Lake > Hypolimnion/Profundal zone | place... | reverse complement strand
GAGCCCCTTGATCCTGGAAAAAACCTGCCAGTTCGATTCGGCAGCCTGTTTATGGGTTCCCTGAACATCCTGCGGAACTGTTGGCGTCTCTTCCGTGATGGTCTCGCCCCTTGGATTTCCATACTGGCCGCGGGACCCGAGCGAGATCACCTTTTTGCCGGACCCGTGGGCGATGGCATTGATCAGGGCAAGGTGCGATCCGATGTTCAACTGCATGTCGTAAAGTGGATCCCGGATGGCCAAACGATGGCAGGTCCAGCCCATGCAATCGACAATCAGATCGTTCTCCGCGACGAGATCCGGAAGGTTTTCCAGCCGTTCGACCGGGGAGTCGATGAACCGGATTGCGGACTCAATGGTGGCAAGATTGTGCCGGCTGCCGCCGGTTTGAGGCAGCAGTCCGTCCACCACGGTCACCCGATGCCCGGCTGCGAGGAATCGTTCGGCGATGTGGCTGCCAATAAAACCGGCGCCCCCGGCGATCAGGCAGTTCATGGGGTTGCGGGCTTTTTCAGTTCGGAAAAATGCTCATGATAGGCGTCCTGGGCTACCTGATAGTCGTTCACTCGACCGATATCGAGCCAGTATTCGTGGATCGGATACTTCGCGATCCTTGAACCACGGGCAATCATCTCCTTAATGAGCGTGTCCATCCCGTAGAAGGTATTTTGGGGGATGAGGTCGAGCACCGACGGCTTAAAAATATAAACCCCGGCGAGGACTTCCAGTTTTAGATTCGGTTTTTCCTCCACGCCGACGATGTAATCGCCCTCGGAAATGATTTTTCCGAATTGAAACGGCACCGCGATATCCTTGGTCATCACGACAAGATCTGCGTCGATCGAGTTGGTGAATGCGACGGCTTTTGAAAAGTCGAGCGTGGTGAGCACGTCGCCGTTCATCAAAAGAAACGGCTCGGTCAGTTGTTCGCGCACCAGCGACACAGGACCGCAGGTCCCCAACGGATGCGTCTCTTTGCTGAACTGGAGACGGACTCCGTATTTTTTTCCGTTGCCGAGGAAGGCCTCGACGTATTCCGCCATGTGATTGGTCGCAATGATGATGTCCTTGATCCCGTGCTTTTTCAGGCTGAGAATCTGGATTTCAAGAACCGAGCTTTCGCCAATCGGCAAAAGCGGTTTCGGGATGACCTCGGTAAATGGCTTCAGTCGTGTTCCGAGGCCGCCTGCTAAAATGATCGCTTTCATGTGTTGGAAGGAAACTAGCCCGAAAAAATCACCGACTGAGTAAAATGCATACAGCGTGTCACGGGAAAATCACAATCATACTCTTACTCGTAATCTTAATCGAGTCCATCCCAGCGGGATTAAGATTACGATTAGGAGTAGGATTAAGAAAAAGAGTGTGAGACATGCAGGCTAGATGACGTACCCTCCGGTGCGGTATTTGTCGGTGTTATCGCGCAGCCATTCGATGGTTTGCACCAACCCTTCCTCGAGGGCAACGCGCGGATGCCACTTCAGGATGGAAAGTGCCAGCGAGTTGGCGGCAAGCAGGCGTTCGACTTCGCTTTTGTCCGGGCGCAGCCTCTGGTCTTCCGTCTCGATTCGGATGGGACGATCCATGAGGCGGCTGATCAATTCCGCAAGATCGCCGATGCTGATTTCCCGTCCTGTGCCGAGGTTGATCGTCCGGCCGACCGCTTCCGGCGCGGAGGCTGCAAGGAGAAATCCGTCCACCGTATTCGCGACAAAATTCAAATCCCGCGTCGGGTGAAGACTCCCCAACCGGACCGTTTCCCCCTTGATCGCCTGGGTGATGATGGTGGGAATGACCGCGCGTGCGGATTGTCTCGGCCCGAAGGTGTTGAAGGGGCGCACCGTCACCACCGGCACACCGAAGGAAAGATGGAAGGCCTCGGCCATCTTGTCGGCTCCGATCTTGCTGGCCGAGTAGGGTGACTGGCCCTGGAGCGGGTGCGCCTCGTCAATCGGAACATAGCGCGCCGTCCCATAAACCTCGCTTGTGGAGGTGTGGACAATCCGCTGGGTTCCGGCAGCCCGGGCGGCTTGAAGCACATTCAATGTTCCGCCGACGTTTGTGCGAACGTAGGACGCAGGTGCGTGATACGAGTATGGGATCGCGATCAGCGCGGCAAGATGGAACACCACTTCCACGCCTTCCATCGCCCGCCTGACGCTGTCCGCATCACAAATGTCGCCCGCAAAGATTTCCATGGAGTCATGGTGCGGCGAATGATCCAGCCAACCGGCGCTTCCGAGAGCGTTGTAATGCACCATGGCGCGCACCCTGGCCTTCATCCCAACCAGCCGCTCGGCGAGGTGGCTTCCGATGAAACCGCCGGCCCCGGTGACGAGCACACTTCGTCCCTCCCAGTTGCCCATGTGGTTCAGTAGTTCAGGGTCGTTCATAATATCCTGATGATATGAGCTTTAAGTATGCTGTAAAGGAAGTCTGGATCGAGCGCGGTATTGCTGAATCTATTGGAAACCGGAGCAGCCTGTCAAGGAGACCTCAAATTCCGGAGTGCGTTTAACCCGAACTCCGAAATACTGGTCCACGAAATACACGAAAAGCACAAAAACAAAAGACTTTGAGTGTTTTTCGAGGTGAATCAAATTGTCCCGCATTCCGGGTTTGTTTTTCGAGTATTTCGTGGACTCCAACTTCTGTTTTCGGGTTTAAATATCCGAGCGCAAATAGGCGAGGACGTCGTAGGTTTCCATCACCACGTAATACCCTTGGTTGGTCAAAAGCGTGATACACGCTTGAAGATCTTCCATTTTCATCACGCCGTCGGGCAGCCCATGCTCGAAGTGGATAAGGTGAGGCTTGCACTGGTTGAAATCGATCATCTTGATGATCTCGAAGTCAAATCCCTCCGTGTCGATTTGCAAAAGGTCAATCCTGGTCACGCCTTCGCTTTTCAGCAGTTCGTCCAGAGACATGCAGCGCACGCGCTCGACGATCATGACGTCCATTGGCGTTCCACTCAGCGCATGGTGGTCTGATCTGATGGAAGACATGCCGCTATTGCGATAGGTCGCCTCGTCTTCGCGCTTGGGATCGACCCGGTGGAGATCGATCTCCTTCTCAGTCGGATGGATGGCGACGTTGATCGGCTTGATTTGCGGGTGGGAGCGGTAGTTTTCCACCAACCGGCTGAAGACGTCCTTGAGGGGCTCGACTGCGATGCCACGCACCCGGTTTCGGGTGACAAAATTGTGGATCGGATCGCAGTATACCCCGTCGTTCGCTCCGATCTGGACAAAGAAAAAATCCGGGGTCCGGTTCAGCCGATGGTAGAGAAACGGCTCCAGTTCCAGGACCGCATCCCGTCGTGATAATTTGTAGCCCAGCGGGAGCAATGCAGCATTCACAAATTGGAAAAGTCTGCTTGTGACCGGGCGGAGGCTTTCTCTAAGTTTTTTGATCATCGCTTGGAGTCGGTTGAAGTGAACGGAAACGGAAGGCCGAAAGTTTCCATTTCGCAACCAATTGTCAATGAGGACTTTTTCAGGGGTGGATGGGGTCCTCGCTGTTTTCGGTGGAAGAGCTCTGAGCATACTCCGAAATTCATCGGAGTTGCATCCTGTAGCCCAAGGTCGACCCGACGCAGTCGGGGCTACCTTGGGAAATCAAATAGATTCCCCAGGATGGTCAAGGCGGGTAAACTGGCTTCCGTGCCGCAATCACTTACGAACCTGCTGGTTCATCTGGTGTTCTCAAGACATGAGCGCCAGCCATTAAGCTGAAAAATGAATGAAAAAATCTTGTGAAGCAGAGAAGTGGAGAGAAAATTCCGATAAATAACCCGCACCGACCTTGAACAACAATCCAAATGGGAAACCCCAGATCAACTGGGAAATCCCAGTTAAAATCTCCATGCCATCCGAGAAGCATTTCTGGCACCGACTGGAATCGTTGCGGGGAATTTTCGCCCTGACAGTAGCTTTTCATCATTCGTTGCTAATGATCAGAGGACATGAATTTGCTGAAAAGATTTTGCGGGGCCTGCATGGTTTCTTTTATGGGCAAGGAGCCGTCCTTTCATTTTTTATATTAAGTGGATTGGTCTTGGGACAATCCCTCAGACGGAGCAAGACCGGGAGCATCTTTGTGCCATTTTACCTCCGCCGACTTTTGAGGATATACCCTGCTCTGACCGCCTCACTCCTTTTGGCGAGTACCTGCCTATATTTCTGCTTTGGAAATTATTCAAACGCAGCAGCGACCGCCTACTACGAGCGACTTTATGAATTCCCGCTGTCATTTTCCCTATTCCTGAAGAATTTTCTTCTGTGGGACTTCAGTTTGAATAATGTCACATGGACTTTGTGGATTGAGATTATAGGATCGCTATTCCTGCCTTTGATGCATGTTCTTTCAAGAAAGGCAATTCATCAGCTTTCTTTGATGGCCTTCCTGATTGTCCTGCAAATTTCCCCGGCACAGCATTTATTTAAAGACGCTTTGTCCTATTTGTGGGTTTTTTATCTGGGATATCTGATCCCCTTATTCTCAGGGAAAATCTGGGATTATCTTTCAAGAGAAAGAATCGTTCTGGCAATTCTCCTTTTTCTTTCGCTTATAGTTTGCTGGTCAACACCTCATTTCGGACACCATGCGATTCCGTATGTCCTAGTGATGGGGTGGATCATAAGTTGCGTATATCACATTCCAAAGGAACCATTCTTCTCCTTCCTTGATAACCAAGTGGTCCGATTTTATGGACGTATATCATACAGTTTTTACGTGCTGCATTTTCCCTTATTGTGTTTGATTACCTATCTTGTTTTCAGGTCATTCGACGCCAATTTCTTGGTTAGTAATTCAATCATGGCAGCATTTATTCTCAGTTTCATTTCGATTGGAATCGCTACCCCGGTTTCGTATCTATCTTATTTATTTGTAGAAAAACCTTTCATCCGTCTCGGACAGAAATGGGCCGAGCCAGCTAAAACGCTTTAGAACTCCAAGTGTTTTGGTTCAGCGTGAATGACCATTTTGGTCGATTCGGTTTAAAATGGGAAATTCCGATTGAAATACGCAGTGTGAAAAATCACCACGCTTCAGTTAGTTGTTTATATTTGTCGAGGAGGCGGTCCCCGTAATCCAGCCAAGAGTTTTTTACGGCACCTTTGAGATAAGCGGCTTCTCCCATTTTTTTGTTCAGTTCCCGGTCTTGCGCGACCGTGATCATCGCGTTTGCGAGGGCTTCAGGCTGCCGGGCCGGAACGATCAAGCCTTCCGTGCCGTTTTCCACAAGGGTGGTAGCCCCGCTTTCATGCGTGGCAACAATCGGTAGTCCGGCAGCCATCGCCTCGGGAATCACGCGGGCAAATCCTTCCTCGACGGAAGGCAGCACAAACGCCGTGCAGGTTTTCAACAAAGCGGCGAGTTCAGGATGTGGCAAGTGTTTGTGGTGAATGTAATGGCCGTCCCATTTGGCCTTCTCCAGGCGAAAATCAGTTTTGTAATCCCCCACGCAAATCAGTTCGGCTTCCGGCAAGCTTTTCCTGACCAGTTCAAACGCGCGCAACAGGTATTGATGGCCCTTGCGAATGCAGATCGTTCCGGTGCAGATAAAGCGCGGCTTTTCAGGCACCAATTCCCTGGGACGGAACACGGAGGTGTCCACGCCGAAGGGGTTGACGAAGCATTTTTCGACCGGAATTCCGTTGTGAATCATGGTATCCCTCACGAAGAGGGAGGGACAAAGAATCATGTCGGCACGCTCCAGTTCGCGGTTCATGCGGGCAAACATCCATTGCGGGATGGGAACCTTTTCTCCGGGGCACCAGATGTCGCACTCACGCTGCCAGTAGCCGTAATAACTGGTGGGGTGGCTGTTGGGGCAATCTACGACTTTAAGAGCTCCGGTGCCTTCAACCCGGTCAAAGAGTTCGGTTGCATACCCCATGATGCCATGCACGACGTTGCATTCTGGGAATTGGCAGGAAAGAATCCATCGCCTCCAAATTGGGAAAAAAGCGTAGAAGGCGCGTTCGATCCAAATTTGAGGGGCAAGATGATAGAACGGTTTCATCGCGACGTGAAACGGCCAGCAGCGGTGAAATTTTTCGGGCGAAACGCCAGTCTGGTTCTTGCCCGTCATCCAAAGCCCTGCAAGAGCGTTTCGGGTTTCCAGCGCTTTGGCAGTGTTGGGAAGATACCAGCCGCCACAAGCGGCAAGCAGGACGCTCAAGGGCTGGTGGTTGGTTTCCGTTTTACTCATAAAAGGTTGGCGATTTGGAACAGGCTCCTCAAACGATTTGCTGTTCCAGTGAACCCGTATTTGTTGTTAATTTCCATGGCTCGGGCGTGCTTTGACAAAGCCGGATAATCCTCAATGATCCGCCGCATCGCCGCTGCAAGCGAGGCAGGCGTTTCTTCTTCGACATAGCTGCAAGCGTCGCCACAAATTTCCGGAACGTTGCTGGCCCGGCTGCTCAATACGAGCAAGCCGGCTGAGAGGTAGCTGAATATTTTCGATGGAAATGTGACGTGCGAAATCGGATCTGAGGCCCGTTGGCAATTGAGACCGACATTGCATTTCTGGATCAAGTCGGCATACGCATCACCCGGAAGCGACCCATGGAAGGTGACGTTGGCATTCCACCTCCGGTCATGGGCAACTTTTTCAACCAGCTTTTCCAAGATGCCAGCCCCCGAAACGTGCAAATGCCAGCCGGAAGGAGGCAGGAGCGGCAGGGTCTCCAACAAAAGATCCACCCCGCGCGTTGAATCGAGCGAGCCCGAATATAGGAAATGGACCGGTCCGCCCTCGAAATTTCCCTTTTGTCTGTCGCTTTCGGGAACAAAACCGGGAACCAGGACGGTTGGAACACTGGCTGGGAGGCGCTTCCCGAGTTCCGGATGGGCAAGGATCGCGGCCCGGATGAGCCGCCGCCCCATCCATTCCGCTGTCCGGCTGAAAAGAGCGTTCCACGATCGGTCAATCAGATGTTTGCCATCCTCGTATTCGAGAACGAATGTCACCCTTCGGAAAAAATTGGTAAAATAGGCCGCAAGCACATAAATCAGTTCATAATTGTCGATCAGCACAATATCGCCGGATTGCGTGTGGCGGAGGACATGCAGCGCATACAAGGGCCAGGAAGCCAGGATTCGCAGTTTCGGAGCGTCCCAGTTTGCGCAAAAAAACTGCCTGTGTGTGGAAAAACGCGTTGCCATTGGGGGCAGCCATTTGCCGCGCCGCCGGATCGCGGCTTTAGGGGGAGAGGAGAGCACAATGACCTCGCGGCCTGTCGCCAGTTCGAGACAGCGAAACAAATCGCGCCGCTTGGGCGAACTCAGACAACGGGAAATCTCTTCGCCCCGCAACTCGTGATATTGCTGGTCGTGCACGTTGCTCAGGCAAATGATCCGTTGCGGGTTTTGCATCCTTGAGGGGAATTGATTTGAATGATTCGGTGGCTTTCTGCAAGATTTCTCGGCGAGCCAGTTGTTCTGACGCACAAATTATGCCGGTAGATCCAATTTTAAAGCCAATTATCTTGAGGGCAGTTCCTGTCCGCCGGACATTCAGTCGCATCGGTGGATTAAAGGATTCTGAAACACCGACCCGTTGATTACGGTGGCCTGCCATATTTGTACGTCGCCACTAGAATAATCCCGATGATTGAAATATCGGCCTTTAGAGCACGGGTTAATGTTGCTCGCCGGGTTTACAGGGACGACAAGTAAGCCGACATTTTCCCGAATTCATACCAATGAGTAATAATCGCACAACCCGTTTTGTTCACAGCCTGGCCACAGGCTGGTTTTCCATGGGTGTGAATGTGCTATACACCATGGGGTCAATCCCCCTGGCTCTTCATTACCTCACAAAAGAGGAGTTTGGGTTATGGGCGCTCATCATGCAATTGGCGAGCTATCTCAACCTCATCGATCTCGGCATGACCGGATCCGTGTCGCGGCATCTGATCGACCACAAAGATCAAAAGAACGACGGAACCTACGGAGCCTTTATCCAGACGAGTGTTTGGGTGGGGGTCAGCCAGGGTGCCATCGTCGCCGTTCTGGGTTCGTTAAGCAGCCTACTGATAAGTTCGATCATCCATGTGCCCCCGAAATTTCAAGCTGAATTCCAAATCCTCTTCGCCATCCAATGCGTCATCCTGGGGCTGGGATTTTGTTCCAGGATCTTCACCACCGTTCTGCAGGCCCACCAGCGCCTTGATGTCTACAACCTCACCAACACGGGGGGTTACTGTATTAATTTTCTATTCCTCTGGCTCGGGTTCCATTGGGGAATGGGGCTATACGCCATGGTTTTTTCAGTGGTTTGCGTCTTTGTCTGGACGACGTTAGTGCAAATGACCTGGGTGTTGCGGCTGAAACTTTTTCCCGACAAGGGACACTGGGGCAAACCGAGTCGCACGATCTTCAGGGAGCTGTTCGGATACGGGAAAGATATCTTTTTAATGTCTTTGGGGGTGCAGTTCCTGAGCGCTTCACAGGTTATCATTGTTACCCGGACCATGGGTTTGGAGGCCGGCGCAATCTGGAGCATCTGCACGAAGATCTACACCCTTGTGCAGCGGTTTATTTATCAGATTGGCGATCTTTCCTATGTTGGATTTAGTGAGATGTTTGTGCGCGGCGAACATCAGCGGCTGGCCCGGCGGTTTAGAGATTCGTTTGTATTGTCCGGGTCGCTGGGAGTTTTGGTTGCCGTGGTGAGTGCGGCCTGCAACGTCAGCTTTATTACCGTTTGGACCCAGGGAAAAATCACATGGAATCCGGTGAATGACGCACTCTTTTGCCTGCTGTTGATTCTTTCAAACATTAACCGCACCTATGGGATGGTTTATGTCATGAGTAAAAAGATCGAATTCGCCAGATGGTTGTATCTTATCGAGGGGATTGTTTTCATTGTCGGATCTTACCTGTTGGGCTCAAACTTGGGATTTCCCGGGATTATCATCTGCTCCATCGCTGTCGACTGTATTTTTACGGGCGGCTATGGTTATTACAGGTCGGTCCGATTTTTTGCCACCACCTACAGGATGGTCATTTTTGGATGGCCGGCGCCTTGTTTGAGGTTCCTGGCAATTTACGGGATCGTGGCATTTGCCTGTTGGTCCGCGACCAATGCCCTGTCTCCGGTTTGGAAGTTCGGATCAACCGTCTTCATTCTTTTGGCTGTCGGATTGCCGGCTTTCTGGAAGGTCGGGTTAACCATGGACTTGCGCCGGGATATTTCGGCAAAACTCTCCAGCATTGCAAAATTCAGGAAGAGCGCAGCCGTTTGAATTTATGCTTGGCGCCCGGCAAATACACATCATCAGTTTACCGCGGGAGATGCGGAGGCGGAAGGTTGTAAGCGAGTTGTTTGAATCACGCGGCATACCGTACAGCTTTTTTGATGCGATCCACGGCAAAGAGTCATTTGGCGGCGGGAACTGGCCGTGGTTTTATGATCCTGAACTATTCAAAGCGAAAAATCACGGTGTTACCCTTTCGCTTGGGGATCTTGGCTGCGCGGCCAGCCATATCACCCTTTGGGAAAGGTTGTCTCAATCCAACGACTCTGCGTGGGTAATTTTCGAGGACGACATCTGCCTCGATTCACGGGTTGACTTGGAATGTCTCGAGGAAATCGTTTTGGATAACAAGGGAAACGAGGTTACGCTCCTGAATCATTATGGCATTTTCGGGTTCAGGGCGGGACGCCGCCGTTACGCCCGGCTGAAGGCGGAGGCGCGTTTCCCCATATGGCAGACAAACGGCGCGGGAGCGTATGTGATCGGGCGCGGAGCGGCGGTTGCGCTTCTGGATTTTATCCGGGAGAGACACCTTATTTTCCCGACTGACATGTGGGGCTCCCTGAAGCATGGGCAGAGGGGCTTTTCTCAAGTGATCCCAATCCGGGTGGTTTTGCCTCCGCCCGCATGGCAGGATCCGGCGCTTCCTTCGGCCATCACGGAAATGGGGCGTCCTGATATCCGGCTTCACGAGTTGAATCAATCCGGCAGAGTTAGTTGGAGATTGGATAAAAGTTTGCCGAAGACCGGGTGGTTTTGGATCCGGGGCCACATTGAATCGTGGTTGCCGCCAAAAAACCTGCCATTGGCTCCGGATGATGTCAGGTTCTGAAAGGTGGAGAAGTCCGAAAAAAGTGTTGAGAGTTAAGCCCGAAATCCGAAATACTGGTCCACGAAAGACACGAAAAGCACGAAAACAAAAGACTTTGAGTGTATTTCGCGGTGAATCAAATTGTCCCGCATTCCGGGTTTATTTTTCGAGTATTTCGTGTCTTTCGTGGACTCCAACTTCTGTTTTCAGGTTAAGAACACTCAACTACGCTTTCAGGGTAAAGATGGCATCCGCGAAGGTAATCTCATGATGCTCAGTGCGGGCAGGGTGATGGATGGCGCAAAGCGCGTAACCCTGCCCGGTCAGGTATCCAAGGATTTCGTAAAACCATCCCTGGTTGACATATTCCGGGTCAAAAATAGCCTCGCACTGGATGACTGAGATGCACTTGTTGGAGAGCATCCGTCCGGCTCCCTGAAGCACCCGCAGGTCATATCCCTGGCAGTCGATCTTCAGGAAATCGATCTTGGGAATGCCCGATTTTTCGCAAAAGGAATCGAGCGTTTCCACAGGGACGCTCACTGTTTCACGAAGGGTCATCAGTTCCGCAAAAGCCATGCGCTGGACTTCGGGAGCCGCCGCAAGCAGCGAGTTCGTCATGGATTCCTTGTTACGGTGAAAATCCAGAAAACCGTTCTGGTCGCCCAGGGCAACCTGGTGAAGCGTCACCTCAGACAAGCCTTTTGCAACGGTTTCCAACTCCGCAAAAGAATCCGGGTCGGGTTCAAAACAGCAAACCCGGGCAGATGGAAAATGTTGCTTTATAGAGGACAATGTCTGCCCGGTGTGAGCGCCGACGTCAAATACAGTCAGGTTCGTCTTTGCTCCCAGAAGATACGTCAGATCCCGCCACGGCTCCCAACCAAATTTTTGACTGTTAACGAGGGTGTAGCCAGCAAGGTTGAACAGGGACTGAAAAAGGCGCTTGATCATGATTTCCGGTAAACAATGACTTCATCCGTTTGGTAAAGCGAATTATCCCGCAGTTCGTTCCGCCCGAAACTCTTGAAAACCGGCTCGTTCATCTCGCTAGAGCGGTTAAACTAAAAGTATAGCCGGTTTCGTTGGATTATTATCCGCAGATTACGCTGATTTCCGCAGATTAAAAAAGTGCAGCAATGGCTTTGTGTTGAATATCTTGCATGAGTACTTCTATTTTTCCACTTCTTAAAAAATCTGCGCCAATCTGCGTAATCTGCGGATACACATCATCTTAAAATGCTCTAACAATCGGTTACCGAACGGTGGGCAATTCCATTCGGGGTAACGAAGGCCTTCTGGAAAATGACAGGGATGCGGCCATCGTTTTTCTTCCCGCCCCTCTTGCGGATTCCTTGAACCGGGCAAGTGAAAAGGACGTCATTTGCAGCATCGCCGTATTGAATATGGCCTGCGGGAGATCATTCTGGTAGCCTCCCATTACAAATAAAAATCCACCCAAATGGTAGATGGCTGGCAACCCGATAAAAAGAGCGAGGCAGTAGAAAGGAGTATCTCGCGATGCAATGATCAGCTTCCACGCGCAACGCGCTATGCTTGCAAGTAGAATCACAAAAAGGACCAATCCCACATACCCGACATATCGGATGGCGGAGACGGGGCCACTATGGAAATCGCCCACAATCATGAAGTTCTCCTGGGATTCAGTCGAGGCGGAAACCATCTCCTCCAGTTGCCTCCTTGTGAAGCCAAAGCCATCACCCAACCACTTGTTCACGATATACTTGTCGGTGGTCAACGCGATCCTCCACATTTCATACCGCCACTCGGAGGAATTCTTCGCGTCAGCGACGGCGGCTTGATCCCATTTGCCGGGAAGAAAGCAGAGTGCCCGCTGCGCGGCGAACGGAAGAGGCAGCACCGTGCTTTGCAGCGTAATCAACAATGCCAGCAGAGGGATTACCAGGGCTAGTCCCATTATGACAGTGGCTATCCCTTTTCGGAAATAAAGGGCCATGAAAAACACGAACCCGATATAGAAGATTCCTATGCGATGACCGGATAGAAAGATAAACTGAACGGACATGACCGCCAGCAAAAAACGTCCAATATAAAGGGGATTAAAAAGGGTGGTTGGCAAGTAACGGGCGCATAATAGTTGAAAAATCGCGGAACCCGCGCCGGCGAGGTATTGTTGTCGTTCGAGTTCCGCATCTGGCTGGGTATTGAGGGACCCCTGGGTGTCCGTGGCAGCATATTCAGGGAGGACTTTTCCAATAAGCTGGGCACTGAATGGAAAGTGGTCGGCCATAAATTGGAGCACGGTCGTGAAAAGTGTTCCCGCAACCATGATAATAGGAAGCCGGGTTGCAGTGCGGTCATCGATCCTGACCCTTTGAATCACCCAATAGGCGAGAAGGGCAAAGATCACTTCGAAATAACCCCGTCCTCCCACTTTCTCACTTCCCATCGACTCGGTTCCCACCGGATTTCGAATAAATACGCTCAGCAAATATAGAATGTTGAAAACAAGGACGAGATCGACCCATTCATAAACCGGTTTTATTTTGGAGATCTTCAACGCCTTGAAGACCAGAAATGCGCCAAATAAGACAATGATCACCAAATCCCTGACAGGGAGCTCCCCGGGAAGAAACCCCACTTTGCTGGCGATGGGCCAAAAAAGGGGAATCCATACCCACGCCCGCATCTTATACCTGATCAAAAGAAGAGCAACGGCGAACGCGAAAATGACGGCGCCAACCTTGGCTGAGTCGCCTGCGCCGACTTTGCTTCCGGCGTAGAGCGCAAATACGCTCCCCGCCAGGATCACCACCGTAATCAGAATGTATTCGTGAAGACGTTCGAGTTTCATGCGAGCGACGAGGAAAATAGACGCAGTGCGGCGAAGATGCAAGGGGGGAGAGGTGCGGTGTGAATGGTGAATGGAGAACACGACGGCATTGCCGAATCCCGCGGCCGGATTCTTGTTGTAGCTGGCCTCTGTGAGGCCGGCCCAGAAATGCCGGGTTTCACAGGCTGCAGGGCTGCAGGACATCGCAAAAAAGGGAACCGGCCTCAAAGAGACCAGCTACAACGCGCCGGCAACCCGCCTCAGCCACCCAAAATGAACTTGTGTTGCCTTAGCCCGTAAAATAGGTTTGCGTCCCGAAACGCCAGTTAGACATTATTGAATATGAACCCCAACGATGCGCGCGCAGCAGCCTCCCTGACCATCGGGATCCCCTGCTATAATGAGGTCATCGCCATCGCAAAAGTGGTGGATGATTTTCGACGCGTCTTTCCGGAGGCCCGGATTCTGGTGATCGACAATGCCAGCACGGATGACACGGCAAAAATCGCCCGTGCCCATGGCGCGGAGGTCATAAAAGAACCGCGCAAGGGAAAAGGCCATGCGGTTCAACGGCTGTTCCTCGAAGCCGATTCCGATTACCTGATCATGGTGGATGGGGACGATACCTATCCTGCGGAAGAAGCTCCGAAACTCATTCAAGCAATCGAAAGGGAAGGCGGAGATACCGTGGTGGGAAGGAGAATGAGCAAGGATCAGGCTGCATTCAAAGTGATGCACACGTGGGGCAACAACCTGCTGGCCTGGTTTATCGAGTCGATTTTTGGAGCGCCGGTGGGGGATTTGTTTTCAGGCTACCGGCTTTTTAAAAAGGTGTTTTATCGCACCGTGCCGGTCCTTTCATCGGGGTTTGAAGTGGAAACCGAACTGGCCTTGCAAACCATCGACAAGGGGTTTGTTCAACTGGATGTGGATATTGACTTCCGGAGCCGGCCCGAAGGATCATTCTCGAAACTCAGCACGGTCAGGGATGGATTGCGGGTGCTGCAGGTGATCCTGATTGTGCTCAAGGATTACAAACCGCTGCTGTTTTTTTCTTCCGTAAGCTTGTTTCTGCTCGTCCTCTCGGCACTCGCCGGAGTCTTTCCGGTGGCTGACTTCATCCGCTACCGCTGGGTTTACCATGTGCCGCTGGCGATTCTGGCCACTGCGCTGACGATGCTCTCCGCGCTGAGCTTGAGTTGCGGTGTTGTGCTTGACACCATTGTCCGCATCAGCCGCGAGCAATTCTTCATCAGGATGAGAAATTTTAATGCAAGGGGCCGGGACTGAATGGCGCTAAGTTAAGGCGCATTCCCGACACGACTCCTGATCATACTCTTGGTTCTTCGCTGGTTTCAGTGGGTGGCATCAAGAATTACGGCTTTGCCGTGATTCTGAAGCCCTCCCACTGGAAAGAGCGAGGAACCTCTTGGTTGAGTGTTGAGAGTTAAACCTGAACTCCGAAGTTGGGTGTTGAGACTCGACTCTGGGAGAGGTCGATGGGAGGGATTGTGGGCGACAATTGATGGTTGAGAGCCCGCCAGAGAACAAGATACGTCATCCTATGAATGGCACATTTTTGTTCAACGACAGATGGACATAAACTGGTCATTTTCAACTCTCAATTGTCGCCCGAAATCCATGCCACCGACCTCTCCAAGAGTCGAGTCTCAACCATAGACTCTCAACTTCTGGTTTCAGGTTAAAGATCAGCGACTTGCTTCGTTTTTCCCAGTCACCCTGCGGGTGAGAATAAAGCGGAACGCAAGTTGCTCATGTCCACCTCTCAACACTCAACACTTTTTTAGGATCAAAACAACGGAACTGAACATCGGGAAACTCAGGCAGTGAAAAATCCGGCGCAGGATTTTGAAAAACGATCCCGAGGAGGCTGTCGCTGCGAAAGGGCGCTGGAAGATGCAACGCCTCCAGGGTCTTCAGGCCGAGATGCAGCAGGCGCCAGGGAATGGGAAAGAGGACGGGTCGGTTTCCGTGTCTCACGGCCAGGGTCGTGATCAGGCTCTTTAATGAAACAGCAACGGGATGAGCGGCGCTTAGCGGCCGGGACGGAACCCGTGCGTTTGCCTGGCAGAGAAGAAACACCAGTTTCGCGAGATCCTCGCAATGCGCAAGATACTGCGGATACGAGCCGTCACCGATAATGGGCAGAAACCGGCTGGCTCGCGCGGCGCGGTCGAGTGTTCCCATCATTCCCCCTGCGTTGGGACCATAAACCAGACCGGGCCGGACAACGGCGAATCCCAGGCTCAGCGCTTCCTTTTCGATCAGCAGTTTTGCCTTTCCGTAATTTGATTTGCATCCTTCAAAGGAACTGAGCGAGGAGATGAACAGTCCGCGTTTGACGCCGTGTTCCCGCGCGGTTCGCAGCAGGCGAATGCTTCCGTCCACGTTGACCCGGTGAATATCCTCCCATCGCAACGGGCGAAAATCGTAGGCGCAATGAACCAGGGCATCCACCCCGCTCCACGGGATGCCCGAAGGGTCCCCAGTCAGGTCATAATTAAAATGACTGGTTGTGGCCGGGTTGATTCTCCTGCCGAGTCCCAGGACATCCGAGCCATTTCCGCGAAAAAAACGGACGATGGATCCGCCCACATAACCCGCCGTGCCTGTGATGGCGCAACGCATGGGTTAGAGATCGGCTGCCTGTGACGCAATGCGATGGGCGTTTGCCATGGTGGTCAGCGTGATGGTGGTGCCCGGGATGCTGGGGAATACGGAGGCGTCAATCAAATGAACACGGTCCATTCCCGGCAAACGCCCCAGTGTGTCCGTCTGGAACTTGGTGGGGTTGGCGCTCATGGGGAATGTGCCGCCGGAGTGATAGCTCCGACCCGGTCCGGCAAACTGGATGGCGGGCAGGATTGGGATGCCGCCCAACGGGAGCGAGTTTGCCAGGAGTTTGGCTCCGGCTTTGAGGGCGGTCCAAAAACTATGAAGGCGCGGGAGCGGATTGACACGCAGCATGGGGCGGGCTGCGGCTGTCTCCTTGTGGAGTTCAAGGCTCAGACGGGAAGAATCTTTGGAGTGAATGAACCCCTGGAGCAGAAAAAGCCTGCCGAAAACCTGGTCCGAGATCCACCGATTCGACAAAATGAAGCGCAACGGGGTTTGGAACATGGCTTTCCTGATAAACTCGCTGTAGCCGTAGGACTGGATGTGAACCAGGTTGTCGCTTACCCACGGATCGTTGATTTCGATCGTAATTTGAGAGGCGCCATAAAGCTTTTCGTCTTTCACGCCGGGAACGCCCTTGAAGCGGAGAAACGGGTAAATGAAATACTGGCTGTCGATGATCTCGATAGGCGTATTGAAAGCGCCAAGCGAGTTTAGAACAAGGTAAGCGGTCGGTAAAATTCCGCATCCGACGAAAACTCGCTCGGCGTGGAATTCGACCAAATTGCTGGTCAAGGCGGATCGCGCATGGAGGGTGACCCGGTCGCCGTCCTGCTCCAGCCTCTCCACCACGTGATCCTTGATGTAATGGACTTTCCCTGTTTCCAGGAGTTGATCCAGGGTCGTTGCGCTCGAATAAATCAACGAATACGGGCAGCCGTAGAGACACAGCCCGCAGTAGACGCAGGCGTGTCTTTTTGAATCTCCTGACGCCGCGATGGCGAGGCGGGATTCGCCGCAGGTGATCCCGGCTTTTGCGAGTTTCTCATGATGGCTCCGGATATCGGCGAGAAAATCGCAGGCCTGGCGTGACGGCAGCAGAGGGTCGAGTTGATCCGTGTAAGCCGGAAGTATTTGTTCCAACGAATCGACCGCCCCGGTCGAGGGAACAAATTTGAGAACCGCACGGTAATGCGGTTCAAGATCCTTCAGCTCAATCGGCCAATCCTCGATATCCTTTGCGCAATAGGGAGAGAGCGCCGCTCCCCAGACCGTGCTCAACCCGCCCCGGGCCATGGAGTAATGAAAGGAACTTTCCTCAGCGTTGTCCTGCAGGGATTCGCCGCAGTCGCTGTATGGAAAATCCGACCCGTAAATCAACTTGGAATGGATCTTGCCGTGGCTCGATTTGTGGCTGTTCTTTAAAGCCGCCAGATCCTGTGAATTCCATTCCTCGGGAGGCTGGCCCGCCAGGCGATCAAGGACTGCCTGCCTTTCAGGTTCCAGAGTTTTTCCGGGATCAATCATCGTAACCTGCAGTCCACGATGGACCAATGCGGCGGCGGCGGCGATGGAGGAGGGGCCGGAACCCAAAATGAAAATCATAAGTCCCTTGAGGATCGCATTTTAATTCTGTGCAGACAAGAAAGCTCCGGAAGCAAATCCAGCCGGCAAAAAATGCCTATTTTGTGGGCGGAAGGCACACAAGATACCAGGTTTCTGCTCCATTCGTCACTTTCAATCGCATCTCCGCCGATGCCACAACCACCGATTTTGTTGCTGTCAGCCACTCATTGAAGGTCATTTTCCAATCACGTGTGATAAAACCCTTCGGGTTTACGACCAGATAATTGAAATCCAGTTGGTTGAGATTGGTGGAGGGTGTGATGTCGTGAATCCGAAGGTTTCCGAATGGCTGCCAGAGTGATGTTGCGGGATCGTCTCCGCTCGAGATGAACCCAATCGTGTGCGATCCCGGCGGAATCAGTCGCCTGATTGGCGCCATGCAATCGGCACGTTGTGCATAATACTGGTAGACGGTTTCAGCCCTCTTGAGGGCAGCGCTGTTCCCGTGTTTTTTTTCAAGCAACCCAAGCAAAGTCCGGGCGGGCCAAAGGGGGCGGGCTGGCGTCAGGACCAAAACCAGCACGGAGGTAAATCCAGCCACAGCAACAGCTCCGATGGTCCAGATTTTTTTTCTGACAAGACTTTCGGCAGACGAAAACAACAATACCGGAGAGATGAGGATCGGATAGTAGGCTGCACTGACACGCCCCAATACCGAAATAAATGACTTGTCCATCAAAACGAGGAATGCCAGCCATCCGGCAATCACGACAAAGGACTTGTCCCTGGATTGGAAAAATCGACTTGGCTGATCCCTCTTTTTTCCAGAAAACCGTTGTGCCAGTCCATAAACCGTTGCAATAACCAGAAGCATGCTGACCCCGAACCCAAGGGCGGCATTTTCCTCTATCTGTAGTTCCCCGAGACTCCACGAAAAGTTCCCCTCGAGCCCCTTGACCAGTTTGTCCAGCAATGCCTTGGGAATCAAAGCTTTCGAGCGCGATTCAAACTCCCTTGCTCCAGGGAAAATGGGAGGCGTCAAATTCTGAGCACCCAACTGGATGACGTTGCCGACGATTGCTTCATGCCCGGGCTTCAGGTTGTTGTATTCCACCTCGGCCGAGAAGCCGGTCCATTCGCCGCAGTGAAGATAATTCGCGACAGCAATGGGTAAAAACGAAGCGATCCCTGCAAGGACTGCACAGGGCAGCACCAGCGACTTTTGTTTCCAGAGAATCCCCAAAGAGGGCCATATTGCCACCAGCCACGGCAGAGCAAGCGTTAGATTCGAGGGTTTTGCACCTGTAGCCAGCGCAATGGAAAGCATTGAAATAAAAAGATCACCCAGCCGTTGCGATTTTCTGGCCCGAAAGGCAAAGCAAAGGGCCGCGAGAAAATAGACGGCCGCCATGGCGTCGTTGCTGGCGCTGCCAGCTTGAAGCACATAGACGTAACCTGTTGGAATTACCCACATCCAGTTCCAGGCAACACGGCGCCGCACACCGATATAACGGAAAAATTGAAAAAGCAGCCCTGGAAAAAGCAGGAAACTGAGAAAATTCAGCAAAAAAATGAAACGCGTCGTCCGGGTAAAGACGAGCAGCGGCGCCACAAGCCATTCGAAGCCAGCCGCCCGTGTGTTCATCCGCATGCAAGCCGCGTCCATCCAATACCACCCCCCCTTCTCCAGCCAATGGAGCACCCTTGGGATGCGATAAGTCAACGCATCATAATTGTTGGGAGCATAAAGAGCCCCCCCAACAAAGAGCAGCGCAGTGATCAGGAGAAACAGAAATGGCAGCGGACGCCGGAACCGGCGCGAGAACCTTTTCCAACGGCAGGCCTGGCGCGGAACCACGGCATCCAAACGCCCGCGCAGCCAGAGGGCGAGCAGCAATCCGCCGATGGCAAAGCTGATGGCATAACCGGTCCTGTCCAGATGGCCAGCCGCCGAGAGAGCCCACCCCGAGAGGCTGCACCAGGCGGAGAATAAAATCCAAAGCTCCGTTCCAAAAAGTGTAGAGCGGTTATTCTTTTTCAAATTCATGGCTGATTTGCGTGGTGGAAGCTATCCTTTGCAGGCGGCATGAATCTCTTCAAGGATGCCGTGCAGGTTGTATTGGTATTTCCAGCCGGGAAAATGGGACTGGAACTTGCGCACGCCGCTGATCCACCAGATGTGGTCGCCGATCCGGTTGTCCTCGACATAGGTCCATTCGAGTTTGCGTCCGCTGATTTGCTCGCACGCTTCGATGGCCTCGATCATCGAGCAGTTGGAATGACGGCTGCCGCCCATGTTGTAAACCTCGCCGGGACGCGGGTTTTGGAAAAACTCCCAGAATGCGTTCACCAGATCGTGACTGTGGATATTGTCGCGGACCTGCTTTCCCTTGTAGCCAAAAACCCGGTATGGCTTCCCGGTAACCGTGCATTTCATGAGGTAGGCAAGAAACCCGTGGAGTTCGGTTCCGGCATGAGCCGGTCCGGTGAGGCACCCCCCCCGGAAGCACGCGGTTTTCATTCCGAAATAGCGTCCATACTCCTGCACCAGAACATCGGCGGCCACTTTGCTTGCGCCAAAAAGGGAATGCTTGGTCTGGTCAATCGACATCGTTTCATCGATTCCGTTGTAATAGGGATGCTCCGGGGCGATTTCCCAGCGTTTTTCCAGTTCCACAAGCGGGAGCCGGTTCGGGGTGTCGCCATACACTTTGTTGGTGCTGGTGAAAATAAAGACCGCTTCCGGACAGGAGGCTCTCGTTGCTTCCAGCAAATTCAGGGTGCCCAGGGCGTTCACGCCGAAATCAGTGATCGGAGATCGTGCCGCCCAGTCATGGGAAGGTTGCGCGGCGGTATGCACCACCACTTGGATGGCCGCGCCAAATTCCTTGAAAATGCGATTCACCGCGTCAGCGTCCCGGATGTCGACTGCCTCGTGGCGATAACCCGGCAGCTCGCGTTCGAGGCGCAGTCTTGCGGGTGCGGTGGAGGCCTCGGCCCCGAAGAAATGAGCGCGCATGTCGTTGTCGATGCCCACGATTTCCAAACCCTTTGCGGATAAACTCCGGCAGGTTTCAGAACCGATCAATCCCGCCGATCCGGTAACTAGTGCGATGCTCATTGGATGTTTTTCACCTTCATGGTTGATCCGCGTGGTTGAACTTGTTTTTTAGTTTTTCAAATTCCCCGAGCGCCATTCCCACTACCTGGTCCATGTTGAAATAGTGATAAGCGGCGAGGCGTCCAACGAAGCTGACCTTTTCCTCGCGGGCGGCCCTTGCGGCG
>Ga0364873_10348_pt2 | contig 20437 bp, 20 predicted proteins | sample ExccelAu500001D3_2_FD_206928 | JGI IMG/M metagenome (GOLD analysis project Ga0364873, IMG submission 206928) | Enriched cells from Trout Bog Lake Hypolimnion, Wisconsin, USA - BchlTB.Aug07.5000.01.D3 | ecosystem: Environmental > Aquatic > Freshwater > Lake > Hypolimnion/Profundal zone | place... | reverse complement strand
CAGTTTTGCGTTGCCTTCATCAACCAGGTCGCTGTCATCCGGATGATAAATTTTATGCCAGATCCCAAAATCAGCCAAAAGCTCTTCCTCAGTATAACCATACAATTTTTCGCAGCCACGAGAAATTTGAATTACTTTATAAGCAACAAGATCAACTGAATAAAAAACGTCGTCAATAATATCAAAAAAAGTATTTAACTCACGATGAACATTTTCTATTTTCCTTTCGGCAAGCTTTTGTGAGGTAATATCCTGGCTAAAGCCAGTCATTCTGATAGCCAGGCCATTTGAATCCCGCTTGACAATAATTCCGGTACGCAGGTATTTGATAGTATTGTCGTCTTTATTAACTATCCTGAAATCATATGTATCTGAACTGGGATATTTCAAAAGCCTTTCAAGGTTTCTTTTTACATATAAAACATCTTCGCGATGGAGTTTTTTCACAAAATTATTAAACGAAGCATTGGTGAACCGGGGATCATAACCAAGCATCTGGTACATCTCAGCCGACCATTTAACGGCGCCAGTCAACAGATCAACTTCCCATCCGCCAAAATGAGCCAACCTTTGAGCCTCCTCCATTAATTCCTGATAGGAATTTTTTTCAACCTCCTGTAAAACACCTGATTCTTTCATTTGGGGAATAGGATATACAAATATCCCTATCCTTTATACGAATACAATAAAGGGAAAAGTTGTTTTAATAACTTGCTTTTTAAAGATTATTTAGTTGGCGAAACCTTTGTTGTTGAGCTTCATTAACTGTTAGTTATAAGATATTTTTACGTATTTTACTTCGCTATAATAGTTTCAATTAGCGTTGTATGTGTACTAAAGATATATTAATGGGGCCAGTGTAACCCATACATATTGTTAGTGACCGCACCTCCCAATAAAATAAAGTGTAAAAAAGCAATTACGTACACTTTATAACGGTTAAATTATTTTACTTTTATTTAATACTTATCTTTTAGGGAAATTTTTCTGACTAACATTCGTATATCTTCTCGTTAAAGTTTTAATTTTCAGCGATCTTTTATTTTACAATCGCAAATTATTTCTTGGGAAAAATGGGTGAAAACACGGTGTTTTTTGAACAAATTATGTTTTAAATTGCTTGAATGCAAGCTTCTGCAAAGCAACCTTTAAAAACCTGATATTTTTTAAAATAAAATCATGCGAAACGGGACCAATAACTTTTCTTTTAACAGGCTGTCGATCCAGTACCGTTTACCTATTTTGATATGTGCACTGCTTCTTTCTTCAATCGCAATATATGGCTTTGCAAACTACTACAGCCTGAAGAAGGCTACTCTGTCAATTGGGAAAGAACGACTCAGTTCAATAACGGATGAGTTGGGTTCGATGTTTGGTCAATCAGTACAGTCTATAGAAAAAATTTACAATTCGGCTGCCGCCCAAAATACGCTGCTAAAATGTCTTAAATCAAACGGGCAGGAATTTCGGAAAGAAACAATTGTAGCTCTCAATAATTTACAGAGAGACAGTACCTGGATTTCTATTGAATTACTAAATTCAAATCTCGTAACTGTAGCCCGTTCAGATAAGTACCGGGGAAAAGTAAAAATAGACTTAGGATCTGTTTTAAAATATAACCCTGTTGGCCCAAATTCAACAAAAATAGGAAGGATAATCAGAGTAAAAGGAACAATGTATTATCCTATCATTACTTCTGTATGCGAAGAAAAAAGAATAATTGGATATATTATTTCGTGGATCGAATTCCATACGAGCCAAAAGACAGTCACGCAAATTTCCAGGCTTGTCGGTACCAGTGCCGCTTTTTACCTGGTAAACACAGATGGGAGCCTTTGGACCGACATGACTAAGCCCGTTGGCGTCAGGCCAATCGGGATAGCTCAAAAGAGTAGAATAATTGAGTACACCAGTTCAGATAGCAGGCAGATGTTGGCTTGTAAAAAAAAAGATAGCCGGTACCGATTGGTTTGTTATGGTTGAGTTTCCGGAAAAAACTGTGTTGGCAGGGGTAAGCTCATTTGTAAAACTGATAACAGCTATCGGTTTATTACTTACGTTCATTGGCATTTTTGCTGCCTGGATTATGAGCCGTAACATTACAAAACCGCTGGGGCAGCTTACTGTTGCCGCCACTGCAATTTCGCAGGGCAATTATTCAACGCCGGTTCCCATTAGCGCGTACCGAAATGATGAATTGGGAGAACTTGCTACTGCTTTCAACTCTATGAGTATCCAGGTATACAATATGTGGCATGGCCTCGAAGAAAAAGTGAGAGAAAGAACTGCAGAATTGCAGGAGGAAATAATACGCAGGAAAACCATTGAAGAATCACTGAGGATCTCGAGTCAGCGATATCACCAGTTGGTAGAAGAAGTAAATGACTATGCTATCATTATGCTGGATGTAAATGGGAAAGTTATAGTTTGGAATAAAGGGGCGGAAAAAATAAAGGGATATAAAGAAAATGAGATATTAGGCGAATCGTTTACATGCTTTTATACCAAAGAAGGTATTAAAGCTGGCACGCCCCAAAAACTCCTCAATAAAGCTGCACAAGGGGGGCGTTCGGAAGATGAAGGTTGGCGGGTGAAAAAGGATGGTTCCAAATTCTGGGCTAATGTGGTCTGTACAGCAATTTATGACGATGATAAAAAACTATTAGGCTTCGCTAAAATCACAAGAGATATAACCGAGCGCAAAAAACTTGAGGAAGAAAGACGTCTTATCAGCGTTAAGCTTGAAGAGAGGATAAGGGAGGTAGCAACACAATCTCAGCAATTAGAAACGGTCAATAAAGAACTTGAAGCTTTCTCTTATTCTGTTTCACATGACTTAAGAACCCCCCTTCGTGCAATCAGTGGTTACTCAATAATGCTTAAAGAAGATTATGAACCAGACCTTGATGCAGAGGGTAAAAGGATTATCCGCAACATTATGGCCAATGCCAAAATGATGGGGCAATTAATTGATGACCTGCTTGCTTTTTCAAGGCTTGGAAAAAAAGAATTGGTGAGCACCCCTGTTGATATGCATTCGCTGGTTGAATCGGTGGTTAGCGAATTGTTAAAACAAGAGCCCAAAGACAAATATAGCGTGCAGATCAGTTCGCTGCCACCGGTAAACGCAGACCTTGTTTTGATTAAACAAGCAATAGCGAATCTTCTAAGTAATGCAATAAAGTATTCGTCAAAAAAAAATGATCCCGAAATAGAAATTGGATATAAACAAGAGGGAGCAAAGATTGTTTATTATATAAAAGATAATGGTGCCGGCTTTGATATGGCCTATTCCCATAAATTATTTGGCGTTTTTCAGCGCCTGCATTCACAGGAAGAATTTGAGGGTACGGGTGTGGGTTTAGCATTGGTTAAACGGATTATAGATAAACACAAAGGAGAAGTATGGGCAGAAGCATCAGAGAATTCGGGTGCCACATTTTATTTTAGTATACCCAATAAATTAAATATATGAACGATAATAAAGTAGACGTTTTACTGGTTGAAGATAACCTGCATGATGCCGAAATGACTATTCGGTCCCTGAAAAAAGTCAATTTGGCGGATAGGTTATTCCATGTAAAAGATGGTGCGGAGGCACTTGATTTTATTTTCGCAAAAGGAGTGTTTGCTCACAGGCAGGCAGAAAGTATGCCGAAGGTGATATTACTTGACATTAAGATGCCCAAGGTTGACGGAATAGAAGTTTTGAGGCAAATTAAGTCGAATAGCACAACTAAAACAATTCCGATAGTAATTATGACTTCTTCTAAGGAGGAACAGGATGTTATCACAAGTTATAATCTTGGTGTTAATAGCTATGTGGTGAAACCGGTTGATTTTGAAGGCTTTGCAAAGGCAGTTTCTGAACTTGGACTTTATTGGCTTATTACCAACCAGTCGCCTGAATAATTTATAAAAGATATGACCCATAGTTTTAAAATAATACATATTGAAGATGTTCCAAGCGATGCTGAGTTGGTAGAAAGGACCCTTAGAAAATCCGGCATAATCTTTGAAAGCGTTATTGTTGACACTAAGGCAGATTATACAAAAGCGCTCGAAGAATTTCAACCGGATATTATTCTTTCCGACCATTCCCTTCCGTCCTTTAATTCACTCGAAGCTTTAAATATCCTAAAAAAGAGCGGGGTGGATATCCCTTTTATCCTGATAACTTCAACAGTTTCAGAAGAGTTCGCGGTGAGTGTAATGAAAGAAGGAGCCTCAGATTATATATTGAAAGACAGGCTCCAACGTTTGCCCAGCGCTATTATAAATGCAATAGAAAAACATCAGTCAGATAGTGACAGGCACACTTACCTCCATAAAATTGTTGCCAGCGAGGCATTATTTACAAAGGCTGAGTTAATTGCCGAATTCGGTACATGGCGTTTTAATATTAAATCAAAAATCATCAACTGGTCTGCCGGCACTTACCCATTACTTGGGTATATCCAGGGGGAGGTTCAGCCATCTTTTGAAAATTTTTTAAAGAATATATTTCCGGAAGATGTTTTTAAGGTTGAAAATGTTTTTAAAAATGCAGGTAGTATACAGGCCGCTGAAGTGGATTTCAGGATAATTAACAAAGATGGCACTATAAGGTATGTACATTCTCAGTTTGAACTTGAAAACAATGAAAAAGGAGAACCCGGTTTTTTAATTGGTTTTAACCAGGATGTAACACGGTCGATGTTGGCGCAATTAGAAATTCATAAAAATATTGAAGAGCTTAAAGCAGCTGCAGAAAGGCAAACAGCTATTTTAAACGCTCTGCCTCCAAATATTGTTTTACTGAATGAAGCTGGTAAAATTGTAGCTGTAAACGAATCATGGAGACAATTTACCCTGGCAAACAACCTTGGGGTACCTAAGTATGGCATTGATTATAGCTATATAGCTATTTCTGAAAAGGCTACCGGAATTGATAATTTATCCCGCGAGGAACTCGGAGCAGGAATAAAGAAAGTAATAACCGGATCAATAGGTGAATTCTCCTTAGAATATTCCTGCTTCCTGAAAGATAAGAGGGCCTGGTTTCATGTAATAGTCGCACCGTTGACCGACAAGACAAAAAAGGGGGCGGTTGTATTGCACATTGATATAACACGCAGGAAACTTGCGGAGGAGCTAATGTTTCAATCAGAGGCTAATTTGAAAACTATATTTGAAAACACAGATATAGCGTATGTACTATGCAATGCCGAAAATAAAGTAGTCTCATTCAATTCAAAGGCAAGTAAACTTTGTTTAGAGCTGTTCAACAAAAAATTAAAAGTTAGCAGCATTGTCTTTAATTACTTCCCGAAACATAAAATACCCAATGTAAAAAAGGCAATCCAAAAAGTATTTAATAACGAAATGGTTAGTTATGAAACCAGTTACGATAGCAGGGACGGATCGGTTAAATGGTATGAAGTAAGATGGGCCGGAGTTGCCAATGATAAAAAAGTAAACATTGGATTTATACTGGCGTTTAAAGACATAACAGAACGAAAAATCGCTGACCTTGAACGGGATAAAATGACGACAGATCTGGTTCACCGGTATAAAGACCTTGAACAGTTCACCTACATCGTATCACACAATCTGCGGGCTCCTGTTGCCAATATAATCGGGCTTTCCGATATGCTGAATACCTTCGATTTAAACTTCGATGAAAGCCATGATGCGTTTATTGCACTTGAAACCTCCGTTAAAATTCTTGATCAGATAATAATGGACCTTAATCATATTTTGCAGGTCCGCAGCAGTATCCATGAACCAAATGAAATTATATCCTTTCAACTTTTGGTTAAGGAAATAGCCTTAGGCCTGAATAATTTAATTCAGAAAGAAAATGTTACGATAAACACAGGTTTTGGTACAAACGACGCAATCCTTACCGTAAAAAGTTATATGTATAGTATATTTTATAACCTGATTTTAAATAGCATTAAATATAAGAGCCCCGGCATTGATCCAATTATTTCCATAACCAGTAGAAAAAAGGCTGATAAACTGGAAATATTATTTAAAGACAATGGTAAAGGAATAGAAGAAAAAAATCTCAAAAACCTGTTCGGTTTATATCAACGATTTGACACAGCTATTGAAGGTAAAGGCCTTGGTTTGTTTATGGTAAAAATGCAGGTAGAGAGTCTTGGCGGCAAAATAACTGTACAGAGTGTACACGGAACGGGTACAATCTTTAAATTAGAGTTTCCATTGGTGACAGTTCCTAATTAGCTCTTTAAACTAACCAGGTTGTTTTTAATCAATGGCGTTTTGTTGAATAAACCCATATTTGGATTCATAGATGATAGAAATACGCAAGTCCATACCTTCAGACAATGACGAAATATGGGGAATTATAAGAGCAGTAATTTCATCGGGTGATACCTATGTTTTCTCGCCAGTATCTTCAAAAGAAAAAATGTTAAACTTTTGGTGTGGTGGAGACAAACAAACTTATGTCGCCTTAATTGATAAAAAGATAGTCGGTACTTTTTTTATAAAGGATAATCAGCCAGATCTTGGCTCGCATATCGCCAATGCCGGCTACATGACTTCTCCGGCAGTCTTTGGCAGAGGAATTGGAAAAGCGATGGGAGAATTTTCTATAGCCGAGGCTAAGCGCCTTGGATATAAGGCCATGCAGTTTAATATTGTTGTTAAAAGCAATGAAACCGCGGTGTCACTCTGGAAAAAATTAGGATTTGAGATAATAGGGGAAATTCCGGACGCATTCGACCACCAGCAAAACGGTTTAACAAATGCATATATAATGTATCGAAAAACCTAAGCTCTTATTTCACTATAATAGTTTCACTTTGGGTAGTATGGGCACTAAAATATCCGAGGGTTGCCGGGCTTATATTGGTTGGCGGATTTGATGGTGTTACTCCACCGCCACCCGGTGCATTTTGTTGTTGTTCCATAAGGGTGTACCAATAGGTGTAAACGGGCTTGTCAATACATTGGAACTCTATTTTCGCAGTATCACCCGGATGTATATCTATATTGTTTTCCAGTAATTCGAGGTTAACATACCGGCCGTCAATAAATTCATCATTATAGGCAAAAACTTCATTTACCTGCACACTGTTAATATACAAAATAAACCGGTACTGGTTTGCTACTCCGGCAGGGTCCTGGTAATGAACAACTATATTCCTGAGGTTTTTAGTCTTCCTAAAATCACTTGGTTTTGAAGTTATTGAATCTAAGGTTACCGCCGAAGGCATTACTGATGTGGCTGTATATGTTTTCCCGTTTGTCGTAACTTTCATTGTGTAAGTGCCGCCTGGAATCCCTGCAATGGCATTTATTGAATAAGTGCCGGCTGGCTCCTCCGTAAATTGATATTTGTTACCGCTATTATCGCTCACAGTGACTTTAGCTCCACTAACGGGGGGATAGCTATTGGCGCTGCTGAATGGAACATTTTGACTTAATTTGACATATTGTACGCCTGGTATATTTGTAATATTGCCTTCTATTACCAAAATGCCCGTATCGTTTTTTACCTGCAGGTCAATTACTTTGGTACAGGAAGTTGCCGCAAAAGCGATCAGTATCAGTGTTATATATAATATACTTTTATTCATTTCAATTCAAAAACGTTAAAATTTAAAATTCCATGTAACCGATGGAATGGGTCTCGGGAAAATACTGGTCTCTACAGCTTCTGTTGTATTCGGCACGGTTTTGCTGTTTCTGAAAGTTATGATATATGGATCCCAATGCCCGAGTAAGTTATAAATCCCGAAAGTCCAGCTGGAGTGATATTTTTTATGTTCCTTCCCTTCGAGTGTGGCCCCGATATCAAACCTGTCAGATGCCGGCATACGGTACCCGTTACGTTCAGAATAAGAGAAAGTAGTTAATCCGCCAATTTCATATTTTCCGGTTGGGTAGGTAACGGCATTGCCGGTTGCATAAACAAATGTGCCCGAAAAAGTCCAGCGTTTGTTCAATTGGTAAATACCGACCAATGACAGATCATGTGTGCGGTCTTGTCTGGCCGGGAAGTAATTACCGTTGTTAATGGCCGCAAATTTATCTTCAGTTTTGGATAATGTATAACCTATCCAACCGTTAAAACGACCGTATTTTTTCTTCAAAAACAATTCAAGGCCATATGCACGACCGGAGCCATATACCAGTTGCGATTCAACATCCTGATTAATTAAAAGCTGTGCCCCATTTTTGTAGTCAATCTGGTTTTGCTGCCATTTATAATAGATCTCTGCGGAGAATTCAAAAATATTTTCATTGAAATTTTTGAAATAACCGGTCGAAATCTGATCGGAAATTTCCGGTTTGATATTATTGCTGCTCATCACATAAAGATCAGTAGGGGTACTGCTGGTTGAATTGCTGAGCAGGTGTATGTTTTGCGTATTGCGGTTGTAGGAAGCCTTAATTGAGTTTTGATCATTTAGCTGATAACTTGCGGAAATACGCGGCTCAAGGTTAATATAATCTTTTACTGCTGCACCTGAAGCGTACGTTGTAGACGTCATTGTATTCCCGGCGGCATCATAGGTGCTGAATGTTCCGGGACCCAGTAAAAACATACCGCTTAGTCTTAATCCGTACAGAATAGTTAATTTGTCGCTTGCCCTCCAATCATCACTTAAATAAGCTGCATTTTCAAAACCATACCGTTGTTCAATATTTAAATTATTAAAGCTCGATGTTGAGTTTGTTGTAATATTACCCGGCGCAATGGTATGATGTAAAATATTCAACCCGAATTTTAAAGTGTGGTTATTGCCCATTGAATATTGCAGATCCTCTTTAAAATTCACGTCAGTTATCTGAGAGGTAGCTTTAAAATAGTCACTACTTTGAAAATCCTCTATGGCATAATTGTAATTGCTAAACACCAGTGACGTATTGGAAAACAACCTGTTATTGAATATGTGATTAAACCTTACCGTTCCTGTTGAATTACCCCAATTGGTACCGAACGTGTTTTTTAGCAGCAAAATATCCTTCCCAAAATATCCGGAAATGTACAAAGCGTTATTATCGTCAAAATGATAATTTGCTTTTGCATTGAGATCGTAGAAATAGATTGAACTGCCCCGTAGGACAGAGTCTTTCGAAGCCTTGAAAAAAACATCGACATAAGTACGGCGGGCACTGATCATAAATGACCCTTTATCTTTCACGATTGGTCCTTCAACTTTAAGGCGGGAGGAGATAAGCCCGAGGCCCCCCTGAACGGTATAGTCCTTATTATTACCCTCGTTCATTTTTATGTCAAGTACAGATGATAGCCTGCCCCCGTATTCGGCCGGCATTCCCCCTTTATACAGTGTTACATCCTTTACAGCATCTGAATTGAATGTTGAAAAAAAGCCAAAAAGATGCGAGGCGTTGTACACCGTAGCTTCGTCAAGCAAAATAAGGTTTTGATCAGACGCGCCGCCCCTGACGTAAAAGCCAGTGTTTCCTTCGCCGGCAGATTTTACGCCTGGCAATAGGGATATGGTTTTCAGAATGTCTTTTTCACCTAATACAACAGGTATATTGTTTATTTGCGACATGTTTAACTTTTCCTCGCCCATCTGAGGCGAGGCCACATTATCATTATTGGGTTTGTTGGCGCTTATCACCACCTCTTTTAAGCCATTTTTTGATGACAGACCAATATTGACCGTTTGATTTTGACTTAATGACACTGGTTGAGCAAGCGTTTCATAACCAATATAGGTAACCAACAAAGTATATTCACCTTTAGGTGCGGTTATAGAATAGAAACCGTAACTGTTAGTTGCTGTTCCGTTTTTCGGGAGTTCTTTAATTACCACTGAAGCGCCGATCAATTGCTCACCGGTTGATTCGTCTCTTATAGTGCCGCTGACCGTGAATTTTTTTTGAGATAAGGCTGTTAGTGAAATCAGTAAAAAGAAAACACAAAGTAAAGTTTTGGACATCGTAGAAATTTGATGCAAAAGTATTGTTAATTGTTACACATTTAGCAGAATTATGTAAAACTGGCATAATTTTTTATACGATGATTTTTTAACTGAGCATATTTTTAGAATTGAAATAATTATCCATTTTTTATAATTTAGATAACCCCTACAGATTAGATAAAATTTGAAAAATGGATCCGAAAAATGAGCCGCAGGCACCCGAAATAAAAGGCATGGCGCCCTATTTCGAGGTTTTCGATATGCCTGTCACCCTTAAATTTTACAGGGATATTCTTGGGTTTAAAATTATTATGTCATCCGGCGAAGGCGATGATGTGGATTGGCTTTTGATGAGGCTTAATGAGATTGAGCTGATGTTTAATACAGCCTATGAAAAACAAAACAGACCGCCGGTGCCCGATCCACTTCGCACCTGCGGCCATCGTGATGTTACGCTGTATTTCGGGTGCCCTGATATCGACGGTTTATATGGATATCTGATCCATAAGGGTCTTGATCTCAAAAAACCTTCTATTACCGGATACGGATGGAAAGCAATATACCTTACAGATCCTGATGGCTATCAACTGTGTTTCCATTGGCCCCTGGAGTAGGAGGGGCGTAATTATGCGCATTTATTAACTCAATCAACCTAATCTAACTCAATCAACTTCCTAAATCCAAACCTCACTTTCCTGTTTATCGATGGGTTCGTAATTAATGTACTGCACAAACCGTGGTAAAGCTGAAGTATTTGGACTGCTTCCATGCGGCAGGGCCTGATGCCAGATGATCAGATCACCGGCATTTGCAGCGATTGGCTTTGGACCCAGAGCGTACAAATCTACCTGCCTTGGGTTAGTTCCGGGAGGTAAGTTTTGCATCCATTCGCCGATCTTGTTTTGAAAACCCGGGACAAGCGTAAATGCGCCCTGGTTTTCGGCAGTATCAGCCAGGTAGAGAATTCCCTGTGTCCCAAACGGGACAGGCTGTTTTATACTCACATCCCAATGGAGTCGGGGGCCCCGGAACTTATGTCTTTCCGTTTCGGGCGCATTAAAACCTGCTCTGTCGGTATTAACCCAAATATCTTTCCGTTTCCAGATATCTTGAAAAGCCTTCCTTACTTTATCTGCCTTGCGGTTTTGGTCAAGCGCCGGATGTTGAAAAAACTGCACCATGATCCCCTGTCTGGATGGGTGCTCCTCATACCAGGTAGCGGGATCATAGCGGTCAATTTCGATGAAATTGCAAAGCGCCTCAACAGCCTGCTCACAGCATTCCTTACTCACTGCTTCTTTGATAATTACATACCCGTTTTCGTCCCAAAAATCTAAGTCCTCCCTGGTAAGCAGTTCATATTGCCATTCCCGATCGTTGGCTACCGTATTTTTGTTTGAAATTAATTGGTTAAACTGATTTACTTTTTCAGCATCGGGCATGCCGTTTGTTTCTACTATCCAATTCTCGAATTGTTCAAAAGACGGCTTTTCGCGGTAAACGTACACCATAGTTTGCTCCAGGCCAAGCCCCAATACAGTTAAAAGGGTAGTATCTGTCTTCCATTCATCATGAAAAGAACCGGGTTCGAGCTTACCATCCCTTTTGAAAATTGATTTTTGCCAATAACGCTTTAAGTGCATTACCTGCAGTTTGCCGGTTTCGGTAGCGGGTGGGAGATCTTCGGATGACATTAATGAAATAATTTTAGGGACTGAATTCAAATCATAAAAGTAATCATTTGTCCTTAAAAATAACCCTGTTGTTTATCGGAAATGTAGCGCGGGCTGTGTCGGGCTCATTATGCACAAATTTCGCTATCTGCACAGCCGTCAAAACTAATTTTTTTCTGAACACAATCCATGCGATACCTTCAGTAAATGGCTTGGTTGTAAGGGAACCAACGTAGGTATAATAAATGTCATTTTTACTAAAATTAATTACATCGGTCAGGTTAACATCGCCCGGAATACTTCCAGATGCTGGAAACTGGGTAAATACCCCATTTAAAGACGTATTGGGATCTTTCCCCGTTTCTATAAGCAGCCCTACCACAACATTAGCGCCTGTTTGCTTATTTTCATAAATTATGTGCATTTCCATGGGTGAACGTGCACCGTCAATCCAGTGTTCGCTTTGATGGTGGAAATGAAACGCTTTGAAAGTATATACCTTCTTATTAAAAGACACATAGTTATTGTTGTTGGCGGTGTCGCGTGGCATTATTTTATAAGCATGTCCGTCGTGTTTCAACTCCATTGGGGTTGGTTTAGCACGAAAATTAATTTCGAGCGATGGCGCCAGGATTGCTGAATCCCCGTAAATTTTTATTGGGGACTGAAGTAAATCTGCGCAAGAACAGTTTACAGTGCCTTCAATAACGCCTTTCGCTTTGGCCTCTTTTGCAGAATCGTTTGCTCCAGGGGCAGCATTTTTACTGTTACAACTCCAAAAAGTAATTGCGGCGATGAAAAATGTGAAGTAAATTTTTTTTGATTTCATGATTTCAGGAATTAGGTTTTAAAATTAATGACGCTATTTAACTTTTTTTTGCAATGCAGCCAACGTTAAATTATATGATAAAGTTATAATTATTATCTGATGAAAACAATTATCAATTATAATCCCTGCGTTATAGCTTTCATTTTTCCAAAAGCAGTTTTTGCAACCAATAATGCGTCCTGTTTGTAATATTCCTTATTAAACACCTCTGTTGACAACACCAGGGGTTTTTCTCTTTGTTTGAGTATTTGCAAAATACGTTTGATCGGTGCAACACCATCACCCGGATAAACCCTGTCTGCATCGGTGATGATTTCCCGGGACAAGCCTGCAGGATAGTCGTTCATGTGCAGTATTTCCACAGCATGCGGAGCCATTAAGGGCAAGGTATCGAGCGATGTGTTGCCCTTATATAAATGAAATACATCTAATAAAATACTGGCTGATGGGTGGCCGGTATTCATGGCAGAGTACAATACTTCGCTCACATTGCTCATGTTTTTCATAAAGCCCCACATTTCCAGGATGGGGACAACGCCGCTGGCATCACCAAGTTCAAGTACGGCCCTGTACCGGTCAGCAATGGTATCTAAGTTCGGGGCCGTTGAATTGGGGGCGCCTTTGCCTGTAGCCGCTATTCTTTTACAGCCCAGTTCGGCAAGCAGGCCCATTTCTTTTTTCATATTTTCGATGCCTTGTTTCCTCGCGGCATCATCATCCACAATCCATTCGTTAAAACTGATGCTGTTTTCAATGGTTAACCCTAAATCGTTTATTCTTTTTACTGCATCCCTTACGGTTCCGCCGGTGGCAAGGTATGCCTGCAAGCTGTCGGCCCAGATCTCAACCGAAGGAAAGCCGGCCACAGATGCTGTTTCAAGTTCTTTTATAAAGCCTAATTTATGCCCTCTGATTGTCGCCATATTTAGCGAGAATATGAACGGCGATTTTTTAGCAGGCTCCGGTTTTGGAATGCTGCCCTCGGCCTTACTCACAATAGTTGCTCCGGCTGTTACGCCAATAATTTGCAATACGCTGCGACGGCTGATGGATTGAGCTGACATGAATTGTTTGTTTTTTGACGGAAATACAAAAGTGATACAATTATTTACTTAATTTGGGATCGTAAACCCAAATTATAAAATATAAAGACGCATGAAGAACTTATCTGTAAGCGGCATACTGCCGGTTTCCCGTTTTTTCAGGATACAAATTCTTTTATTAATGGCTGTTTTTTCAGCTTTCAGCGCTTCGGCTCAAAATGTCATCTCTTCCGGGCAATCGAAAGATCCGGACGTGATTGGAAGATGGGATATCACGATGCAAAAAGACGGTAAAAGCATCCCTTCCTGGCTGGAGGTACAAAAATCGGGTACGCATATGATGATCGGTCGTTTTACCTATGCTTTTGGGAGCGCCAGGCCAATTTCCGAGGTTAAGCAGGATGGCGGTAAATTCAGTTTTTCTATTCCGCCGCAATGGGAAGCCGGAACCAGGAACATGGATTTTGAATTTGAAGTAAGCGGCGACCAGATAAAAGGCACCATGGTTTACACAGATGGCAATACCTATAACTGGACAGGCGTCCGCGCGCCAAAAATGATCAGGGACAAAGCGCCGGTTTGGGGTAAGCCTTATAAATTATTCAACGGGAAAAACATTAAAGGCTGGCATACTGATGGCAAAAACCAATGGATAGTTGAAAATGGTATTTTGAGAAGCCCGCATTCGGGTTCAAACCTTATCAGCGATAAAACTTTTAACGATTTTAAATTACATGTAGAATTCAGGTACCAGCAGGGCAGCAACAGCGGTGTTTACCTGCGGGGCCGGTACGAATGCCAGATCATCGACACCAAAAGCGGCAATCCTGAACCTATCAATAACCAGTTCAGCTCCATCTACGGCGTATTGCCCCCCAATAAAATGATGGCAAAAGATCCGGGCCAGTGGCAAACTTATGATATAACCCTCGTTGGCAGATTGGTAACCGTAGTGGCAAACGGCAAAACAGTAATATGCAACGCCGAAATCCCCGGCATTACCGGCGGCGCCATCAACAGCAACGAAGGTGAACCAGGCCCCATACTTTTTCAGGGCGACCATGGGCCAATTGATTTCAGGAATATTGTGATTACGGAGGGGAAGTAGGGATTTATTTACCTGAATAAGTTTTGTATATTTGTGAATAAGATGATAAACAGAGATGGAAACAGTTTTGCTTCAGATTAATAACGACAAAGCCTATAAGCTGATTGAGGACCTTGAAGCGCTGCAAATTGTTAAAGTACTCAAAAAAAACATACAGCCTAAAGAAAAATTATCTAAAAGGTTTGCTGGTTCGCTTAACCTTTCCGATGAAGAATATAATAGCTTCCAGGATTCTATTACGCAAAGCAGAAACGAGTGGGAAAGGGATATTTAATAGACACCAACGTCATTATTGGATATTTAGACAATAAACTACCCACACATGGAATGGTGTTGATGAACGGAATTATCGACGACACCCCGAATATTTCTGTAATTACCAAGATTGAGGTTCTGAGATTTAATACGTCATCAGATACTTACAAAGTTCTGGAAGATTTTATTCGTGAAAGTTCTGTTTTTGATTTGAATGATCTGGTTGTCGAAAATACAATTTCTATTTGCAAATCCCATCGGATTAAATTGCCCGATGCAATTATAGCAGCTACGGCTCTTGTTTATAATCTTATATTGATTACACGCAATATTTCTGATTTTAAAAATATTAATGGATTGGAATTAGTGAATCCCTGGGATTGGCCTGAAAGTAAAAAAGCATCGCGATAAACCTGCTTAATTGTGAAAAAGTGTAAACCCTGCTTGTTGATAAAATCTCATATTTAACTGATTAACAAATAGATACAACAATTACATTTTGATTTGCGTAAACCCTATGTAAACCCTGGATTCCAGTTTTTTTCAAGCTACGCTTATCCCCGTCACTGACGAACCGCGTTGTAATTTCAAAGTTTAAAATGTTTCCCGCCCTCAATCGTCTTGTTAAGTACCAGCCGTAACAAACAATCAACGGCTTAATGTATTTTTGTAAAAATGAGAAAAAGACTTCCTTTTGTATTACTGGCATGGGTACTTGCCGATATCTATTTTTTCCACGCTGTTGAGACATTAACAAACAACGAATTTATTTTATGGGGATACTGGCTTTTGGATCTGCTGATCCTTAGCGGTTTTATATTGGTTATGGGGCAACGCAGGGCTAACCGGCCACCGGGGAATACCATCGCCTGGCTAATGGGTTTAACCTTACTGGTTTTCGTGCCTAAAATTTTTGCTTTACCTGTGTTATTGCTGGAGGATATTACAAGGGTATTCCGGCACTTTCCGCCGCATAGCATTTGGGTGAGCGAACTGGCAATGTTTATTGCTGTTTTTGTTTTTGGTAGTTTGCTTTATGGCATGACAGGCGGACGGCACCGTTATAAAGTTCACAAGCTAACCTTAAAATTCGATGATCTGCCGGAGGCATTTGATGGCTTTACGATCACGCAGTTATCCGACATTCATGCAGGCAGCTTTACCAGCAAAAAAGGTGTCGAAAAGGGGATTTCGTTAGTCAACAAACAAAACAGCGACCTGATTTTATTTACCGGAGACCTGGTAAACAACATGGCCAGCGAAATGGACCCATGGATAGCAAGTTTTGCCAAGCTTAAAGCACCCTTTGGCAAATATTCCGTTTTAGGCAATCACGACTACGGCGATTATACCAGTTGGGAAAGCGAGGCAGCGCAGGGCGCAAACCTCAAAAGCTTAAAAAATGTACACAAAGAGATCGGTTTTAAATTATTGCTGAACGAAGCTGTGCAGATAAAAAAAGATGGTGATGCTATTGCGCTGATAGGGGTGGAGAACTGGGGAAAAGGCGGCTTCCATAAATATGGCAGCCTAACCAAAGCAGCCGCAAATGTGGCCGATGATGAATTTAAGATCCTGATGTCGCATGATCCTTCACATTGGGAGGCAAAAACCCTGGAGCATAGCAAACATATCAACCTTGCACTGGCCGGGCACACCCACGGCATGCAGTTCGGTATAGAGCTGTTTGGCTTCCAATGGAGCCCTGTGAAATACGTTTACCCCCAATGGGCTGGTCTTTACGAAAAGAACGGCAAATACCTTTACGTGAACCGTGGGTTCGGTTTTTTAGGGTTTAAAGGAAGGCTTGGCATTTGGCCGGAGATAACAGTGATCACTTTGAAAAAACGGTAACAATTATTACCTTAAAAAAAAATGCCGATATGAAAATAGTTAGGGTTGTATATACCACGAGGCCGGAATACGCAGAAACCAATAAAAGGAACATCGCTAATATTACCGCTGAATTGAAGGCACTTAATCATCCCGGCATCAAATATGCCGCTTACCTGCTGCCGGACGGAAAGACGTTTATGCACTTTGACCAGTTTGAAAACGAAGAAGACCATGAGCTTTTGACATCGCTCGATTCATTTAAAAAATTCGCGGCTGAATTAGCTGCAAGTTCATTGGAAGTTGAACCAAAGCTGGAAATTTTGTCTTTGGTTGCTTCGTCGGAAGATTTTTTTGGATAGATTTATTTATTCTTCCGAGACCGGGAGGCTTGGAAACGGGTTAACAGTATTTAAAAAACAAAACTATGGAGCATAAAGCAATATCAATCAGACCATTCATTGGAGCCGAAAACTATGAAGTTTCACGGAGTTTTTACCGGGACCTTGGGTTTGAAGAAAGTGTTTTATCTCATAACATGTCCTATTTTAAAACGGAAGGTTTGGGTTTTTATTTACAGGACGCTTATGTGAAAGATTGGATTGATAATTCAATGATCTTTTTGGAAGTTGACGATGTGAGCCGGTATTGGAACGAACTTTCGGCTTTAAACCTGACCGCTAAATACGAACGGGTAAAACTAACGCCAATCCGAAATCTCCCCTGGGGCCGGGAATGTTTTTTGCATGATCCATCGGGCATACTTTGGCACTTTGGTGAATTTAATAAGTAGGTAATATTTTCCGGAGATTTAAGTTCTGCAAGGTTACCATAAATTGACGTTTAGTATTAAGTTCTAAGTCAGAAAAGGGCGAAATTTGACTCATGACTTTCGGCTAAAGACTTTCGACTTAAAACTAACCATTCATCAAATGGCGAAGATACACCGCCGGGTTATCCAGAAACGATTTGGTGAGATAGAAATGCTCGGTATCTTCATAGCGGGTTTCGCGCACACCCTCGTCATCGAACTGGTAAATAGTGGCTCCCGGGTAGCAAATAAGCATGGGCGAGTGGGTGGCTATCAGGAATTGTGCCCGACCGCTTTGCTCAAGCTGATGGATCACCGCCATAAAGGCCAAAATCCTGGCAGGTGACAGGGCCGCCTCTGGCTCATCAAGGATATAGATCCCCGCCTCGAACTGGTTACTAAATAAGGAAAGGAACGATTCTCCGTGCGACTGCTCATGCAGCGACCGCCCGCCATAAGCATTATAAATACGCGGACTATCCACTGCCAGTTCATCAATGTACGACGCGAAATTGAAAAAGCTTTCCGCCCGCATGAAAAACCCCTCGGTTATCCTTTTGGGTGTCCATCCCAATCCCAGGTGTGGCGCCAGCGCCGATTCGTATCCTTCAAACCGGTGGCCGGTATTAAAATTATGGTTCCGGTTGCCTCCCCGCAGGCTAAACCCGCACTGCTCGGCAATCCCTTCCAGCAATGTAGATTTTCCCGATCCATTTTCACCAACAAAAAATGTCACATTATTTGTCAGATTGAGTTTTAACCCATCTTTAAGACTTGGAATATGTTGCAGGTAACTGCCATCCTGCGGCGGCGGGAGCGATATACGGGATAAAAATGGCATCTGCTGTTCTTTGTTGGTTTACAACAAACTTACGGTTCTTTTCTTATTTGCGGAATTGGCAGCGTCTTGATTTTCCCGATCGCAGCATAATGTTTCAAATCCGTTAATTTAAATTATTGGCTATAAATTTATTTCCTAACTTCTTTACCTTTAAAGTCGATAATGGTATTTCCATCATAACGATACACCCCATCTGAAGCGCCAAACCAAATACTCCCATCATTAGCTTCTAAAATTCCACAAATCATTCCGTGTCCTGGCTTTATTTCGGTTACCGTTGGCTTTTTATCCAATAAGGATTTTTCGTCATATCGGGACAGCAAGCATTGGCCCTTAGCACTTACTAAACCCGACAAAGACCTTTCGTCAAAACGGGAAAGAGCCAAGTCCCGGCCGTTAGTACTTTGTGAACTGGTCCAAATATTGCCTTTTTTATCTTCGTAGATATAGCCAACAAAATTCTGGTTGAAATTGGTAAATGTGCTGCCGTCATACCGCCAAAGGCCATCAGGTCCACCAAGCCAGATATTGCCTCTTTTATCTTCGATGATGGTACGAATATTCGTAAAAGGTTTACCGTCATTTTTTCTAAAAACAGTAAATACTTTCCGGTCATACACAAAGGTATTGCCCCTTGTAGCAAACCAGAACTTGCCAGTTTTGTCTTCAATAATAGAATTGACATCATCATTGTCGGGCTGTGCCTGAAATCCTGCATTCATTTTATAATTTCTAAAGGATCTCCCATCGTAACGGCTTGCTCCGCCTTCAGTGCCGAACCAAATATTACCGGTTTTATCTTCATTGATACAAGTAACCGCATTGCCGGCAAGCCCATCTTTTGTTGTGAAATTTCGGAATGATTTCCCATCGTAATAATAAACACCTGAGCCAACAGAGCCGAACCACAAGTTGCCTTTTCTATCTTTTAAAACAGAAAAAAAGCGGGCCGAGCTTACTTTACTTGTGATATTGGCAAACGATTTTCCATCGTATCTAAAAATACCATCAAATGCAGCAATCCAAATGTTGCCCTTTCTATCTTGTATGATATTTCGGGTGATTTGGTGCGGTCCGGGAGAAGCCACAATATTTTTGGACTTGATATTATCTTTTGGGAGGTCTGTTTTGTTTTGCCCTTTACAGGAAGTGCAAAAAACAAACATCAGGAACAAAGCATATACGTGCGTGTATTTCATAATTTCTTTTAATTACTTAAGAATTTCAAAAACCTAAGAGCAGAATCAATTGACCATGATGCAGAAATTCTGTATCTGTCATGCGCCCCTGAGACCTCCCGGCCTCTTTAAACAAACCTCTTTTTTATTTTAGCTCAAATATATTCGGTATACTAAAGGGAAGAAGCGAGCCGGAACCCGATCCAGCGGTAGCCTATCTTGTCGCGGATGCGATAGGCTACGCGGCTGATAGCGGGTTCGCGGCTCCAGTTACCGCCGCGGATAACACGATGCGGCCCTGTTGCGGGGCCCTTCGGATCATTTCCTGGACTTTTACCATAATAGTTTTCGTCATACCAATCGTTGCACCATTCCCATGCATTGCCCGACATATCATACAATCCCAATTCATTGGGCTCTTTTTGTCCAACAGGATGAGTATTTGATCCGCTGTTGCCAGAAGTCCAGGCTACCGCATTGATATCATTACTACCTGCATATTCAAATTTCTTGCTCTTTGTACCGCCTTTTGCAGCATACTCCCATTCTGCTTCTGTAGGCAGGCGATAGTTTTTACCGGATAGGGTATTCAGCTTTTTTATAAATGTCTGTACTTCATCCCAACCTACACCAGTTACCGGGCAATCCACACAGCCTTTACGATAAGAAGGATTGCTGCCCAAAACTTTTTGCCATTGTACTACCGTAGTTTCATACTTAGCTATTTTAAAACTGCTTAGCGTAACATTATGTATTGGCTTTTCATCATTATTCTCATTGCCGCCCATAGCAAATCTGCCGCCCTGCACCGTTACCATATCCGGCTCATTGATATTTCCAGTTGCACCCGACATCATGACAGAATCAGAATTAACTGCGGTTACGTTTTCTGATTTCTTCAGGTTGCTTTGCCACCACCAGATACCTGTAGCCGCTACGAGCAGAACTGCTA
>Ga0364873_10414_pt2 | contig 20497 bp, 1 predicted proteins | sample ExccelAu500001D3_2_FD_206928 | JGI IMG/M metagenome (GOLD analysis project Ga0364873, IMG submission 206928) | Enriched cells from Trout Bog Lake Hypolimnion, Wisconsin, USA - BchlTB.Aug07.5000.01.D3 | ecosystem: Environmental > Aquatic > Freshwater > Lake > Hypolimnion/Profundal zone | place: USA... | reverse complement strand
TACAGTAAAAGCAGATGTACTATAACAACCCGTAGGCAGTGTATAAGTAATTACAGCAGTTCCGGATGATACTCCGGTTACTATGCCGGAAACTGAACCTATAGTGGCGTTCGAATTGCTGCTGGTCCAGTCTCCGCCTGGAAACCCGTCAGAAAGTGTAACAGTTAAGCCCGGACAGACATCCATAATGCCAGAAATTAAAGATGGTAACGGATTAACAGTAATAGTAACATCGGCAATGCATCCTGTTGACAATGCATAGGTAATAACAGATATTCCGCTCGAAACTCCGGAAATAATACCAGATAAGCTTCCTGTTGCTGCATTCGTATTACTACTGCTCCATATTCCGCCGGATGTTGCATCATAAAGATTTATTGTTCCATCTACACACACCTGTAACGGACCGGTAATAGTTGCCGGCAAAGGATTTATAGTAAGCACAGCGGTATTAAAGCATCCTGTAGCAAGTGTGTAGGTAATTATGGATGTGCCTGCAGTGTTTCCTGTTACTAAGCCCGAGGTGGATCCGATTGTTGCATTAGTATTGCTTACCGACCATGTGCCTCCTCCGGTTGCGTCAGTTACAACTGTTGTAAGGCCGGTACATACATTTAATGTACCCGATATCAGTGCAGGTAATGAATTGACAGTAAAGGAAGCAGTAGCAATACAACCCACTGAGGAAGTATAGGTTACAACAGCAGTTCCTGAAGTAATTCCGGTAACTAATCCTGTGCCGCTTCCAATAGAAGCATGCGAATTACTAATGCTCCATGTTCCCCCGGATGTGATATCTCCTAACAAATCAGCAGAACCCACACAAACATTCATTGTGCCGAAAATTACAGAAGGCAATGGGTTTACAGACACCAAGGCTGTAATATAGCATCCTGTAGGCAATGTATAAGTAATTACTGAAGTACCTGCAGCGGCTCCGGTAACTATACCGGTTAAAGAACCGATCGAGGCATTTGTATTACTGATGCTCCAAATTCCACCGCCAGAAGCGTCAGTAAGGGATATGCCTGAACCGATGCATACCTGCGATGGTCCTGAAATCGATGCTGGTACCGGATTAATAGTTAACACAGCGGTTATTAAACAGCCTGTTGGAATGATATAGGTTATAATTGTTGTACCGGCAGTAATGCCTGCAGCTATTCCGCTGCCAGAACCGATAGTTGCATTCGTGTTACTGCTACTCCATAATCCGCCACCTGAGGCGTCGGTTAGTGTTGTAGTTGCCCCCGGACAAACCTGCAGAGTTCCTGAAATGACTAATGGCAAGGGGTTAACTGTAATTATTGAAGTTATATAGCAGCCGGTAGATAATGTATAGGTAATAACTGATGTACCTGACGAGATGCCCGAAACAGTACCAGAAGAAGATCCGATTGTAGCATTTGAGTTGCTGACAGACCATGTGCCACCGGTGCTTATATCTGAAAATAAAGTTGAAGAACCAACGCAAACAGATGCGGCTCCGGAAATGGATGCAGGTAATCCGTTAATTGTAACAACAGCCGTAATTGAGCACCCTGTACTAAGAGTATAGGTAACTATTGAAGTACCCGTTGTTACACCTGATACGATACCAGATGAGGAACCAATCGTTGCATTTGAATTACTGATTGACCATGTTCCGCCAGAGGTCCCGTCAATTAGAGTTACCGTTTGTCCGACGCAAACATTTAGCGGGCCTGAAATACTTGCCGGAAGCGGATCTGCTGTTATCAGGAAAACCGAATAGCATCCTGTTCCTAATGTATAAGACAATACAGATGAGCCGGCTGAAACACCAGTAATAAATCCAGAAGTGGATCCGATGGTTACGTTACCATTGCTGCTGCTCCAGTAGCCACCGCTGGTAGTCTCAAATAAAAAAGATGTTGACCCGACACATATCTCGGGAAGTCCGCTGATGGAAGCAGGCACTGGATTGATAGTTACAGGATATGTAACATAGCAACCACTGCCTGTGGTATAGGAGATAACAGAAGTACCTGAAGATACACCCGTAATAATACCGCTCGATGAACCTGTGATTACATTGGAATTACTGGCACTCCACACGCCACCTGTAGTCGCATCGGTAAAAGTAGCGGCGATTCCTATGCACAGATTTGGAGTACCACTAATAGAAGAAGGAAAGGCATTAACTGTTTCAACGGCCGTTATAAAGCATCCTGTACTGGCTGTGTAAGTTATTACAGAGGTACCTAATGCTACTCCTGTTACCACTCCGGAGGCAGAACCCACAACAATATTGGAATTACTGCAGCTCCATGTACCGCCACCCGTGGCATCCGTTAAAGTTGTGGTGGTGCCAATACATACGTTTAATGAGCCAGACACAGATGCAGGCAAAGAGTTGACAGTTACTGTAGCAAATGAGTTACATCCCAGGCCGCTGGTATAGGTTACTGCAGCTGAACCTGCAGCAACACCTGTTACTGTTCCACTGACTGAACCGATTGTAATGTTGGAACTGGAGGTACTCCAGGTACCCCCGGTTGTTGCATCGCTTAAAGTAGTTGTACCACCCGGGCATACCGACAACACGCCTGTGATCGCAGCCGGATTAGGATTTACAGTTATAGTTGCAGTAGCATAGCATCCTGTGGAAGTTGTAAAACAGGTAATATTGCAGGATGCTGCAGTTATGCCAGTTACAATACCCGTAGATACACCAACTGTTGCAACTGACGCATTACTGCTTGTCCAGGTAACACCGGATATAGATGAAGTTAAAGAAGTTGTTGAACCTGAGCATAGTGAAAGAGAGCCTGAAATAACCGGCAGGGGATTTACAGTAACTGTAGCAGTAACATAGCAACCGCCAGCAGTATAGGTAACAACAGCAGTGCCGGATGTAACTCCTGTTACAATACCGGATGTTCCAAGTGAAATATTGGAACTTGAAGTACTCCAGGTACCTCCGGCAGTAGCATCGCTTAAAGTTGTTGTTCCGCCGCTTTCACACACGCCCATTGAACCGGTAATGGCCGCTGGTGATGGATTTACTGTTACCGGTACTGTGGTGATACCGGGGCACCCACCTGATGTAGTACCGGTAACCGTATAAATGGTCGTTACAGTTGGTGTTGCTGTTACTGAACCGCCGGTAGTTGCAGATAAACCGGCTGCAGGAGTCCAGGTATAGGTACCACCTGTACCGGCTCCCGAAGCGGTTAAATATATACCACTGCTACCTACACAGAAACTACCTGAAGAAGGTGAAGTAACAATTGTCGGGAAACTGGAACAATTTACCTGAAAATAGTAATCGGCAGTTTCTCCGTATGTTGCGGTACAAGGAGCTGTACCTCCCTCACCCAGGTACACCCTCATATGAAGGTGGGTACCATAGATTACACCTGTTGATGGAACGGTAAAACTAAATGTGTGTGTAGTAGCGCCACCAACGTAGGTATACGGACCAGAAACTTCTTCTGTGGTCTGATAGATATTATCGTTGTTCCAGTCTACCCATATAGAAGTATAGGCCGTGTAAGTAGAGAGGCACCTGTTTACAACCACTGATACTAAAGTTCCGGATGAAGCACTAACGCCCTGAGTACTGAAATAGTTAAAATAAGTACTTACACAACTGGTATATGGATAGGATATACTGGATATCACCCCTGTACCAGAGGCGGTTATGGCGGTGAAATAATCGGTTGAACAGGTATTGGAATAACTCGGCCCACTTAATGCAGAGCATTGTGCCAGGCTTTTATTCAAAGCGAACTGACTGAAAAGTAAAAACAAAAAACAGGAATAGTAACTGTAATTCTTGAATATAGAGGGTTTCATGAGCGAAAGATTTGGAACTTTTTTTAATTAAATCAAGTGTTATATGAAATGGAGGACCAACATTGCATTCCATAATTCAAGTCATTCATGCAGGCAAAAATGATCCTTATAACGGCAGCAAAATTGGCAAACAAATATTACCATATAAATATCTTAGCATTAAGAGCATATAAAGAAATTGTTACGGAACCATATTTATCCGGCTTATCCGGATAACCGTACCAATAAAAAGGTGAGTTACAAATAAATGCAACCCACCTTTTCTATCCTCAAAAAACCCTTATTCATCAATAAGCTGCAGGCACTGAACAAGTGCTATTGTTCAATGACAATATGAAAAACCTGATTCATTGTTTCGGTCCTGAATGTCAGCAGGTACATACCATTAGCACATAAGCCTCCAAGGTCAATCTGCTCATTAACTGAACCATTATCAATTTTAACTGATTTACTGAACATAACCTGTCCGATAATATTGGTAATCTCCAGTTCCGCATGATCTGATAAGCCAGATACCATATTACCGGCCAAATTGCCTTTTAAAGTAAACTGCCCGTTACTTGGATTCGGGATAATAACCAGATCATACGATGATGATGCAATAGTTTTAACACCTACATTACTTACATGAATAGTAACAGAGGCCGATCCGTTATAACCAGAACACACCCCGCTGCTAGTAACCTGGCAGGACACCATATCCAGATTTGCAAAGTTGTTTCTGATAAAAGTAGCATTGGTTGCCCCGCTTACCGGTATAGAGTTTAATTGCCACTGGTAAGTTGGTATTGGTCCGCCATTGCTTACTAATGCGGATAACTGAAGCGTCTGACCCGCACCGATATTTGTATCTGGATTTGCTATTATAGATACTGTAGGATTAAGTACAGAATCTACTGTAAATACAACATGATTGCTTGGCACAAGATTACCTGACCTGCAATAATAGTTACTGTTCATTACACAATACAAATTGTCTCCATTTGCAGGAACAAAAGAATAAGCCGGGAAAGTACCTGCCGGAATACCATTCTTGTACCATGAGTATGTTGGCGCTGAACCTCCGCCAGAAGGAATAACATTCAGTGTAACTGAAGTATTCTTGCAAATTGTGTTGCCCGGATCAGCCCATGCGCTTACTGAAGGCAAAACAGTTGGCTCGACAGTCATAATCATAGAACTTCCTGTAGAAGAAGGAACGCTGCAAACTGCACTGCCTGTCAAAACTACAGAAATCAAATCCCCGTTAACCGGAATATAGCTGTAATCCATGTATGTTCCGACAGTAACTCCGTTAATACTCCATGCATACTCCGGAGCAATACCTCCGTTAACCGCATTAGCTGTAAAAGTTACATATTCGCCCGAACAAACTGAATCTCCCAAACTACTGTTGGTAATACTCACAGAAGGGATTACAATTGGGTTGATCATAATTACAGCACTGTCAGCCATATTGTTTGTACAGCTGGTAGTTGCATTTGAAGCTACCACTTTATAAGTTCCGGCAGTAGTCAGCATTCCAAAGTCAAGTGGGCTTCCTGTGCCAGGAATTGGAATTCCGGTACTTGTTAACCCATTGAACAACTGGTAACTGGTACCAAAAACCGAACCGGTTAACCCGATATGAACTCCTGTTCCTCCGGCACAATAACTCCCCCCGCCGGTAACACTATATATGGATGGCAATGAATTAATCACCACAGTTTCAGAACCGGACATTAAATTAATACATCCTGTTGAAGCAGATGTTCCTCTTACACTATAGGTACCTGCCGCAGTATGAAGACCAAAATCGATTGAAGATCCGGAACCTGCCATAGCTGTTCCTGCTGGTATAGAGCCATTAAATAACTGATATGTAACACCAGAATCTGAATAACTCATACCGATATGTACACCGGGAGTTCCGATACAATATCCGCCGCCACCGGTAACAGGGAAAGCAACAGGCAATGCATTTATTCCCACAACAGCATCAGCCGCCATAATCCGGGAGCATGAGGTAGTATTATTAATTGCAAGAACAGTATAAGTACCACCAATAGTCTGCAAACCGAAATTAACAGGAGCCCCGGTTCCATGCATACTGTCAACCAAAGCACCTCCAAACATCAATTCATAATTTATACCTGGCGTGGAGCCATTCAGAATTACCGGAACACCTGATCCACCTGAACAATATACACCTCCACCCGTAACGGTAAATACTGAAGGCAGACTGTTAATTGATACATTTGCGGTTCCGGCCATATTAGCAGTACAGCTGGTACTGCTGTTTAAAGCAGTTATAGTATAGTTTCCTGCAACAGTCTGTAAACCGAAATTCAACGGCCCGCCAGTACCCGTTATTGTAGCCACCCATCCTGCAGTGTTATACAACTTGTATTGAATTCCTATAACCGAACCGCTTAAGCCGACAGGTACACCTGTACCTCCAGTACAATAACTTCCTCCGCCTGTCACTGTAAATACAACAGGTGCAGGATTTACAATCACCGTAGCAGTTCCGGCCATATTGTTTGTGCAAGTAGTTGTAGTATTTGTAGCAACAACGTGATAAGAACCCGCCAAAACCATATGTCCGAAATCAAGTACAGAACCAGTTCCGCCAGCGGGTGCACCGGATAATGCCCCGCCATTAAACAACTGGTAAGATGTGCCTGTTTCCGATCCGCTTAAAGTAATATCTATTCCTGTACTGCCAGAACAATAACTGGTACCTGCTCCTGTTACAGTATAAACATTTGGTAAACTGTAAGCCCCGATTATGGCACTGCCTGTCATAGGTGTTGTACATCCTGTTAAAGCATAAGTAGCGGCAACCGTGTATGTACCGGGTGTTGACTGGGAGCCAAAATCAAGATTGTATCCTGTACCTGGCAATGCCGTACCGGTAAGCACACCTCCGATATATAAAAGGTAGGAGATACCCGTGGTTGAACCATTCAGGAATACATGTACTCCTGACCCACCGGGACAAAAGTTTCCACCTCCGGTAACTATATTCACAGATGGCACCGGATTAATTGTTACGTTAACATAACCTGTCATAGTTCTGGTGCATGAAGTCGAAGATGTGGCCACTACAAGGTAAGACCCCGCGGCTGTCTGCATACCAAAGCTGATAGCCGATCCGGTTCCGGAAACCGGGATACCGGTAGCAGAAGGGCCATTATACAACTGGTAACTGGTACCATATTCTGAACCTGATAAACTTACAGCAACACCGGCACTTCCGGCACAATAACTGCCGCCTCCAAGAACAGTAAATAAGGCAGGAAGGGGCTCAATTGTAATGTAAGCAGAACCTGCCATGGTACCAGAACATGTGGTGGCTGTATTTGTCGCAACAACAGTATAGACACCCGAAGCAGTATGAAGACCGAAATCAACCGGATATCCGGTTCCTGTCATCGGAGCGCCTGTTGGCACTGCCCCGGTATAGAGCTGGTAAGTTGTTCCTGCGTCTGAAGCATTGATACCAATATGCAAACCAATACCTCCAGAACAGTAATTACCTCCACCTGTTACAGTATGACTTGCTGGTAGCGGGCTTATTCCTATATTGGCGCTGCCACTCATATTACTGACACATAATGTGCTTGTATTTGTAGCTATTACTGTATAGATTCCTGTGGGAAGATACACTCCGAAATTCAACGCCCCACCAGTCCCGTACAGCGGTAAGCCAACCGCAGTACCGCCATGATACAACTGATAATTTGTCCCTGTCTCTGAACCGCTTAATCCTACTGAAACCCCAGTTCCAGAAGGACAATAGTTACCACCTCCTGTAACACTATATAGCGCTGGCAGCGAACTAATACCTACTGAAACACTACCCGACATCGGACTTGAACAACCTGTAGCGATTGCAGTAGCGACAACAGAATAACTGCCTGTAACTGTTTGAAGCCCGAAATCCAGTGGTGCACCTGTTCCAATTATAGGTGAACCAGCCATTGCAGGACCATCGTATAACTGGTAAGAAATTCCTGAACCGGAACCATTTAATCCAACAGGCACACCTGTGCCGCCAGGGCAGTAATTACCACCTCCTGTCAATAAATGAGTTGCAGGCAGTGGATTAACAGTGATTGAAGCAGCTCCTGTCATATTATTCAAACAGGATGTACCAGGAGATGTTGCTACAACTGTATAAGTACCTGGCATAGTAAACAAGCCGAAATCAAGAGAACTGCCGGTACCGGCAATTGGCGCACCGGTAGCGGCTATACCAGAGTAAAGCTGATATATTGTACCCGCAGTGCTGCTACTGAGGCCTACATGTACCCCACCTGTTCCACTGCAGTAATTGCCACCACCTGTTACTAAATAAGGAACAGGAAGCGGATTCACACTAACTGTTGCACTGCCTGCCATTGATCCTGCACATGTTGTAGTTGAATTAGTACCTGTTACAGTATAAATACCAGCAGCCGTTTGTAAACCGAAATCAATAGCGTATCCTGTACCACTCACAGAAGCGCCGGTAACAGGTGAACCACCTCTGTATAACTGGTAATTCACACCTGTATTCGAAGCCGCCAAACTTATATCCACTCCCGTACCGCCTGCACAATAACTTCCTCCCGGGTTTATAGTATATACTGAAGGAAGAGGGTTAATTGCAATTACTGCGCTACCTGTCATATTAGCTGTACAACCGGTTGACGGATTAGTTGCCACTACATAATATGTTCCGGCGGTTGTCTGAAGACCGAAGCTAACAGATGATAAAGTGCCTGCTACCGGACTACCGGTTGCTGCAGAACCCAGGTACAACTGATAGTTTATTCCGGCAGATGAGTTGCTTAAACCGACAGCAACACCTGTTCCACCTGAGCAATAATTCCCGCCACCGTAGACAGAATAAACCGAGGGTAGTGAATTTACAGAAACTACAGCACTTCCTGACATATTGTTTGTACACGATGTTGAAGTATTTGTTGCTATTATAGTATAGCTGCCTGTTGCGCTCTGAATACCGAAATCAAGAGGACCGCCGGTGCCTGAAACAGGTGCACCGGTTATGGTACCATTGTATAACTGGTAACTGATACCCAAATCTGAACTGCTAAGTCCGACATGAGGGCCTGCCGTACCGGAGCAATAGGATCCACCTCCTGTAACATTATAAACAACCGGTAGTGGCAAAATGCTTACCAATGCGCTGCTGGTCATATTATTGTTACAACCTGTGGCTGTATTTGTAGCTATAACAGTATAAGATCCGGCACCAGACTGAGGGCCAAAACTTATCGGACTTCCGGTTCCGGCAACAGGCGCACCTGAAATTATACCACCTTTAAATAACTGATAACTTATCCCTGATGCAGAACCACCAAGACCAACAGAAGGTGCGGCAGATCCATTACAATAACTGCCACCACCGGTAACAATATAGGTTGCAGGTAATGCACTTATAGTAATCACAGCGCTTCCTGTCATTGCAGAACTGCACAATGTTACCGTATTAACTGCCACAACTGTATAGGTCCCGCCTGCAAGAACTGACCCGAAATCAATAGCGCTCCCTGTGCCCGGAGTACTGGCAACCAATGATCCGCTGTTGTATAGATTATAAACAATACCTGAAACAGACCCGCTTAAAGTAATATGTACACCCGAGCCACCGGCGCAATAGCTTGTGGCAGAACTTCCAACCGTAAACAACCCTGGCAAAGGATTGATACTGACAGCCACACTCCCCGGCATGGTATTGAAACATCCGGTAGTGCTGTTGGTTGCAACAACAGTATAAGATCCGGCTGTTGTAAATCCTGAACCGAAGCTGATTGCAGAACCTGTTCCCGGAACACTGCTACCAACTGTTGACACACCATTATATAACTGGTAATTAACCCCGGATTGCGATGCGCTGAGACCAATACTTACTCCTGTTCCTCCGGAGCAATAAGAGCCTCCGCCTGTAACCGAAAAGGCTGCAGGCAGCGGATTAACCACTACAGTTGAAGTGCCAGTCATAGTATTGCTACATCCTGTGGCAGGGTTCGTTGCTGCAACAGTATAATATCCACCCAGTGTCTGGAGGCCAAATGAAATGGCGGTGCCTGTAGCAAGAACCGGAGAACCGACTGCCACGCCTGAACAAAATAACTGATAGGTAAACCCTGATGTTGAACCACCAAGACCTACAGTAACACCGGTACCACCTGTACAGTAACCCCCGCCTCCGGTCATACTGAATGTTGCAGGTAATGGATTTGTAGTAACAGTTGCGATGCCAGACATATTATTTATACATCCTGTTACAGCGTTAGTACCCACGATCGTATAATTCCCTGTTGCGGTCTGCAGGCCAAAGTCAAGTGCTGCAGTGGTTCCGGAAATATATCCACCGGCTGGAGTACCGGCATTGAACAACTGGTAGTTAATGCCTGCAGCCGAACTGGTCAGGTAAATATGAACCCCAGTGCCACCTGTACAATAACTGCCACCTCCGGTAACAGGGTAAGAAACAGGCAGGGGATTAACTGTAACAGAAATAACACTGGTCATTGTATTGCTGCAGCCGCTAGCAATATTTGTAGCTATAACATTATATGGCCCGTTGAGTGTCTGGGGGCCGAAATCAAGATATGCTCCCGTTCCGGTCATCGGGCTGCCCACCGGCGTTGAATAATTGTAAAGCTGGTAACTTACACCCGGACTGGATGACATCAATGCGACATCCACACCAGGCCCTCCGGCACATAAACTACCTCCGCCGGTAACTGAATATATTGCAGGCGGAGCGCTCACACTAATAACCACGCTACCCCCCATATTCCCTGTGCATAAAGTCGATGTATTTGTTCCGGTAACTGTATAAGACCCTCCTGCTGTCATAATTCCAAAATCAAGTGGAGCACCTGTTCCGGCCACCGGGCCACCCACCGGTGATCCGCTCAGATACAACTGATAGTTTACACCCGCGTCAGACCCCATCAATCCAATATGAAAACCTGTTCCTCCTGTACAATACCCACCTCCACCGGTTACAGTATATACTGCCGGCAATGAATTGATACTGACTACAGCGGTAGAAAAGCACCCGGTTGAAACATTATAGGTAATTATTGGTGTGCCCACCGCAACCCCAGTAACAAGGCCGGTGGTGCCCACTGTAGCTAAAGATCCGTTACTGCTGCTCCATGTACCACCTCCTGAAGCATCTGACAAAATAGTTGTTTGCCCGACACAGGTATGAAATGTACCTGTAACAGGAGAAGGAGAACTGTTTACAGTAACCGGCTTTGTAATAAAGCAGCCACCGGTAACCGTATAAGTCACAGTAACAGATCCGGTTGATAAACCAGTAATAACTCCTGAACCGGAAACAATACTAGCTAAGCTCGGATTGCTGCTTGTCCATGTGCCGCCGCCTGTTGCATCGGTCAATGTATTGGAAGAACCGGTACAGGTTACTGATGATCCTGAAATAGCAGGTGGAATTGAATTAACGGTAAATGAAACCACACTATTGCATCCGGTAGAAAGTGTATATGAAATAGTAGCTGTACCACTTGCTACAGCCGTAACTAATCCAGTTCCGGTCCCTATTGTTGCGGTAGCTACCGAACTGCTTGACCATGACCCGCCCGAAGTGCCATCAGTAAGAGTAGTGGTAAACCCGGCACATAAACTTGTAGCGCCCGATATTCCTGAGGGGAGCGCATTAACTGTAAACGGAGTGGATATCAGACAACCGGTTGGCAATGTATAGGAAATTAACATAGAACCGGACGTTACGCCTGTAACAACTCCTGTTGCTGAACCAATTATCGCCTTGGTAATATCGCTGCTGCTCCATGTGCCACCTCCCGCATCAGTCAATGCAGATGTTAATCCGACACAAACATTTGCAGTTCCGGATATTGAGGAAGGCAGGGGATTCACAGTAGCAATAATGGTTGTCATACAACCGGTTGGTAAAGTATAAGTCACTGTCGGATTACCTGCTGCTATACCAGTAATTATACCGGTTGCAGAGCCCGCAGTTGCCTTTGTAATATCACTGCTGCTCCAGATACCACCACCTGCATCAGTTAACGTTGTTGCTGAACCCACACACACAGAAGGGGTGCCGCTGATACCCGACGGCAATGGATTTACTGTTACCGGAGTTGATATTGAGCAACCTGTTGCTGTTAATACAAATATTATATTTGGAATACCTGACGATAAACCTGTTACAATGCCGGTAGCTGAACCTACTGTTGCAAGACCGGTATTGCTGCTGGACCACGAACCTGATCCGGATGGATCACTTAAGGTAGTATTCAGTCCGGCACAAACCTGGGCAATACCGGTAATTGCAGATGGAAGGGGGTTGACCGTAAAGGGAACAGTTACAGTACACCCGGTGGCAAGTGTATAGGTAATTACCGGATTACCGGCAGCAACACCTGTCACTACGCCGGTTGCTGAACCCACTGTAGCCTTGGTAATATCACTGGTGTTCCAGGTTCCTCCGCCTAAATCTGTTAAAGCAGTGGTTTGACCTATGCAGACATATGCCGGGCCTGATATAGCTGAAGGTAAAGGATTTACGGAAATAGTTGTTGCAATAAAACATCCCGTAGGCAAAGTATAGGAAATTGAAGTGGTACCTGTTGCAATACCCGTAACTATACCAGATATAGGATCAATGCTCCCAACGGTGGGAAGACTGCTGCTCCAGGTACCGCTACCTGTGGCATCAGTAAGAGCGATTGTTGAGCCAATACACACCTGTGAAGGCCCTGTTATAGAAGCAGGCAATGGATTAACACTTACAAAAGCAGAATTGGTTGTGGTACAGGTACCATTTGCAGCTGTAACCGTATACGTTGTACTTGTTGCCGGCTCAGCATAAACGGTAGCTGATGAAGTACCGGTATAAGCTGTTGTCGCCGCTGAATTGACATATAGTCCGGTTGTTGATGCCCATGTATACGCAGGTGGTGAGGTATAATTTATGGTAATTGACCAGTTGTTCAATACATAATGACCGCCTGTATAAATATCATTGCACACGAGATTCCATGTACCATTAAACGGTGCTGTAAATAAATCTGTCCAAAGGGAGGTTGTTGAAGCTGTTAATCCCACACCTATGTTACCATCAGCCATATAAGTGCCGGTAAACGGAGCAGAAGACGAAGACAATGAAGTTGAACTGGCTGAACTGAAGGTAGTATTATACCAGGCGGCGGCATTACTGCCTCCCTCTGATAATGTCAGGTTCAGAACGTTCCCATTAGGCGACTGAATATTTAATAAAGCATCACTAGCATAGGCTCCGCTGAATTGTGATGCACTGAGATTTAAAGAAATCCCGGTAATGGTTGCACCTGCCGGTATACTGCTGATTGTGACAGGTGAATTATAAGGAGAAGTGTAGGAGAAAGTAGCAGAAGGAGTTACAGAAGCTGTAACGCTGCCCGGAATCAATCCTCCGGAAGCTGTCAGCAAAGATGCAGGGCCGGAAGCGCATATTGTAGAAGATCCGGGAGATACAGAAACAGCTGCAGGGTAATTAAGTGAATTGACTGTGGTAGTAACAATATTAATGCAGGTGCCGTTATTATAAGAATAAGTTATTATCGTTGTACCAACACTGACAGGAGTAACAATACCAGTAGAGCCTATCGTTGCAACGGATGGTGTTCCTGAACTCCAGGTGCCTCCTGATGTAGCATCAGTTAAAGTTATTGTAGTTCCGTTACATACATTTGCAGGTCCAGATATTGCAGCTAAAACCGGCAATGCATTTACAGTAACCGGAATTACTCCGGTACCTGTACATAATCCGCTGTTAATGGTATAACTAAGATTGGCTACACCTGCACTCACAGCTGTAACTACACCAGATGATGAACCCACTGTAAATACAGATGCATTACTGCTGCTCCAAACTCCGGCTGTCATTGAATCTGTATAGGTTGCATTATTGCCTGCACAAAGGCTTGCCGGGCCTGAAATAACAGGTACATAAAGCGGCGAACCTACATTCACGTTCACAACTGATGTACTTGTACAGGCACTGTTAGTTGCAGTAACTGTATAAGTTGTTGTACTTACGGGCTCAGCATATACTGTATTATTATTGGTTCCGGCAGTATAAGCAGTAGTAGCGCCTGAATTGGTATATAGCCCGGTTGCTGATGACCAGGTTATCGGTACCTGGGTAGTATAGTTTATCGTTATGGTCCATCCGGTAAGAGTACTTGTGCTGCTACCGGTATAGGCATTATAAGGAACCAGATACCAGGTTCCGTTCGGGGTTGAATATAAACTGCTCCATGTTGTAGTATTGGATACGTATCCGCCTCCGCCTACCCCACTAATGTTATCAGCTGCAAAAATTCCGGTACGGGGAGAAGCCGCTGAAGACAGAGGCGTAATACCGGCAGAGCTGAAAACAGTATTCGTGTAACTTCCGGCTCCGGTTGGAGCATCCTGGTCGGCAAGGTTGAGAATATTGCCATCCGGCGCTTTAAGGTTAATCACATAGTCTGCTACATAACTGGAAGTAAAATTAACCGTTACATTTATTCCTGTAATTACAGCGCCTGAAGGAATACCACTCACTGTTAAAGAATTGGGATATGCGGTAGTAGCTGCATTGCAGGGAACACTGATGGTACCGGTTGTAGTGGTAGAAGTAAATGGCGCATTACCTCCCGATGCTACCAGCATCTGGGCCGGCCCTGTAGGGCAAATACTTGCAAGAGATGGGGTAACTGATACCGGTGTTGGAGTGTTGCCAACCGTGATGTTTGTAGTTACTGTATTGGAGCAGGTGCCGTTATTAAAGTTATAAGAGATAACAGCGCTGCCGGCTGAAACAGCAGTTACTGTACCTGAGGCCGAACCAACTGTGGCTACAGCTCCATTGCTGCTGCTCCAGGTAAAGGTGCCGGCTGTAGTTGCATCTGATAATGTACTGACAGGTACACCTGAAATACACAAGTTAGTTGTACCGGAAATTGCAGCCACAGCAGGCAACGGGTTGACGGTAATTGTTGCAATTGTATAATTTGAGCAACTGCCGCAGGTGTATGTATAAGTAATATTCACTGCACCAGCAGCCACACCGGTAACTATACCTGTTGATGAACCTACTGTTGCAGTCGCAGTATTACTGCTGCTCCATGAACCGCCGGCAGCTGAATCCGTCATGGCAATGTTTGATCCAATGCACACCTGGGCAGGGCCATTGATATACGGAACATAGAGCGTAGAACCCACACTTACCGGAACTGTCCCCGTAGTGGAGCAACCTCCTATAGTAGCAGTGGCCACATAACTGGTGGTTGATGTAGGTAAAGCATATACAGATGCTGCTGATGTACCGGTATAAGCAATGGTAGCGCCTGAATTGGTATATAGTCCGGCAGTTGCAGCCCAGGTTACGGTTGGCTGATAGGCATAATTAATAGTTATAGACCAGCTTTTTAACGTGTCTTCTGCCGGATTGTAATTATTGTCTGTAATAAACGTCCAGGTACCGTTAGGTACGGAATAAAGACTTGACCAGGTAGTTGCATTAGCCTTGTAACTGGTAGATGTAAACGAGCCGCTGGTAGGCGCACTGGCCACTAAGCTGGCTATATAGTTGGTACCGGTAACAATGGTTCCTGAGCCTAATGCAACCGTTCCGTTAGAACTGATTGTCACATTGGGAAAACCATGTCCGCCACTTGAACCATGCAGATTATCCAGGTTGATTATGTTTCCATTAGGCGCTTCCAGGTTATATATGTTATCGCTCTGGTATTCGCTTGATAAAGCTTTGACATTATATAATACCGAAACGCTGGTTATAGTGGCTCCGGTTGGAATACCACTCACGGTAATATTACTGATTCCAGCCGTGTTTTTAGGCTCCGCGAATGTAGTGGCAGTATTGGAAAAAGTTACTGAGCTATATACCGTATCGCCCACTGCAGTCATTAACTGAGCAGGGCATGTAGGGCACAAACTTATATAGGCAGGCGTAATATTAACAGCCAGAGGCGCAACAATTACAGATACAGGATTAACTGTAGTATAGCTACCACAACTGCTGGAAACCGTATAGGAAATATTTACAGATCCTAAAGAAATGCCGGTTGCAACTCCGGTAGACGGATTAATGGTAGCCACGGCTGTATTGCTGCTCGACCATGTGCCTGAAGGCACAACATTACTATAAGTCGAAGTTCCGCCATTACAAATGGTTGCCGGACCAGTAATTGTACCCGCAGATGTCGCATTGATTGTATAAACATCGGTACTATAGCAACCACTGCCTAATGTGTAGGTAATAGTAGCCAGACCTGCTGCCGCCCCCGTTACTACACCGGTTGATGAACCCACCGTAGCATTGGCATTGCTGCTTGACCATGTTCCTCCACCTGCGTCAGAAAGGGTTGATGATGCTCCAACGCATGAAGTTGCTGTACCTGAAATAGATGAAGGCGAATTATTGACTGTAATGGTTGTCGAAATAAAGCAACCTGTTCCAAGGGTATAGGTTATAACTGATGTGCCTGCTGTTATTCCGCTTACAATACCAGTCGACGAACCAATAGCTGCGTTGGTATTGCTGCTGGCCCATGTTCCGCTTCCTGCATCGGTTAATGTAGTCGTTGTACCGGTACAAACAGTTGAGGAACCAGTTATTGAACCCGGGGCTGCATTAACCGTAACTGGTGCAAATACGTAATTCACTCCGCAGCCATTAGAAATCGTATAACTGATATTTGGGGTTCCGGCTCCTGTACCCGTTACCACCCCACTTGTATTTACTGAACCCATAGCTGCATTACTGCTGCTCCAAGTACCACCAGATACCGATTCGGTCAGTGTGATATTATTCCCTGCACACACCACAAATGTACTGCCGCCTATAGCCGACGGAGTTGCAGGCAAAGGGTTTACAGTTACTACTGCGGTTTCAGAACCGCAGCTTGGAGTAGTATAAGTTATAGTAGTTGTTCCTGGTGTTAATCCATTGACTATTCCGCTAGCCGATCCTATAGCAGCTACACCGGTTGCACTGCTGCTCCATACGCCACCACCCAAATCGCTAAGCGTTGTAGAAGCTCCCTGGCAAACCGCCAACGCACCCGTTATAGGGGCAGGCGACTGATTAATAGTCATGGTGGATGTGATATAACATCCGGTTGCAGAGGATGTAAAAGTAATAACATCAGTGCCGGCACTAATCCCTGTAACTATACCGGTAATTGATCCTACAGTTGCATTACCGTTACCGGCACTCCACGATCCGCTTCCATCAGTAAGTGTTGATGCATAACCTGTACACAAAGATGTAACACCGGAAATAGACAATGGCAAAGAGTTTACTGTAATAGTGGTTTCAACATAACAGCCAGTACCTATAGTATAGGTAATAACTGATGTACCAAGGGACGCTCCTGTTATAATTCCGGTGGATGAGCCTATAGTTGCATTGCTGTTGCTGCTGCTCCAGGTACCACCACCGGCGTCCGTTAAAGTAGTTGTTTCTCCCAGGCAGGCATTGGTAGGGCCTGAAATTGCCGATGGAGTTCCGGTTACCGTAACCGGGAATGTGGCATAGCAACCATCTGAGAGTGTATATGAAATCGTAGCTGTACCTGTTGCTACCCCGGTAACTGTTCCGCTTGTCACACTGGCATTAGAGCTGCTGCTGGACCAGGTTCCAGCCCCGGTAGCTTCTGTAAGTATTGTTGAAAGCCCTGTACATAATGTTGAAGCGCCGGATATAGTAGCAGGTGATGTAAGCACTATAACAGGCGTAGTTGTATAACAGCCTGTACTTAGTGTATCGGTTATATTAACTGCTCCGGCGGTTATACCGGTAACAATACCAGTGCTACCGACTACTGTTGCATTACCGTTACTGCTGCTCCATGTACCGCTTCCGGCATCAGTGAATGCGCCTGAAGTCCCAACACAAATTGATGACTCACCGGATATTGATGATGGTGTCGGATTAACTGATACTGTTACGGCAGATGAGTTCACCGATGTACCGGTGGGAATACACCCGACTGAAACTAAATAATAAGTTGTACTGCTCAGTGTGGGTGTGGTATAGGCAGAGGTAGTTGCACCGGAGATAGGTGCATAAGTAATACCATCGGCTGATGACTGCCATTGATAGGTTACCCCTGTTCCGGAAGTAACCCCGGAAAGACTTAAGCTGGACGTACCTGTTCCGCATATCGATGTTACAGATGCATTGGCTGTCCCGGCTGAAGGTGAACAATTTGGTGAACCTGCTATATAATCTCCTGAATAAGACGATCCAGTAATTCCTGTTGATGCAGACTGATAAGCAAGAAGAGGAGAACTACCAGATGTAGTATTGGTAACTGATGGTACAGTTGACCACGCCGAACCACTATACTGCCTTATGATATAGCCGCTGTTACTGCCTCCTCCGCCTGTTATATCTCCGGTACTGTAACTGAATGCTGCATTAATTGTTGCAGGAGAAACACCTGAGCTGGTAATGGTCCAATAACGGTTTACAAAATTGGATGTATTAATATAGGAACCAGAAATGGCAGGATGCGAACCGGAAGTTGACTTAACGGTAATATTTCCACTCGATATACTGCTGCTGAAAGTAAGCTGGATGGGAGAATACGTTACGTCTCCTACTTCAAAAACCTTCGATGTTGTTCCGCCAGATGGCATAGATTTGTTAAGGTTACCATTTACATAAGATGAAGTACCTCCACCACTAACTGTTCCGGTTGCTGTTATATTAAGGTTGTTACTTCCTGTTGATACAATACCGCTGGTAAGTAATAATGTACCCGAAATATTAACAGGTGAACTTAATGTCAGGCCTGCGCTGTTATTAAGAGTAATGTTAGCGAATGTGTTACCTCCGGTTACACTTGTAATAAAAGTCTGGGCGCTGGTACCATTAAACAGGAAGGTACTTCCTGTGGTGGTGGTATTTATATTATCAGTTGTTTGCCCGTAATTAAAGCTCCCTGCAAGGGCTACAGTATTCCCGTTCAAAATCAATGTGCTGGTTGCTGTGCTTAAAACTGAAAGATTACCTTTAATTGTAAATGTACTTCCTCCGGAAATGCCTCTTACCTGAACCGGAATGGTGTTATTCAATGTAAGATTATTAACCTGGGCAACACAAGGCAGAGAACTTGAACCTCCACCCCGGATATTTGCAGAGCCTGAACCGGTACTATTCATATTGATTGTGCCGGTAAAATTATAGGAGGCCGAGGATCCCGTACAGTCAAGATTATTAATTATACTAATTGTATTGCCTCCGTCGCTGAATTGATTACTTACTCCGCTGAAATTAAGATCAAATGAATTATTTACATTTAATGTAGTATTGCCTGAATTCAAGGTAACAGTGCCTGATCCTTTGGCGTTAGTGTATCCTGCATCAAAATTCCAGCAGGTAATTGTTCCTCCATTTGCATTTAATGTCTGATTGGCACTGCCCGTTGTTACCAGGCTGTAACCTAAACTTGTATTTGCACCAACAAATGTTGCTCCGCCGGTAAGTGTAAAATTGCCTGCATATACCAAAGAAGAAACTGCACCTGGCAAACTAACGGTACTGTTATTAAAAATGATATTACCATAATTGGAAGTTGTGGGAACAACCACGCCTGTCAAATTCAGGAATTCCACGGTGCTGGCCGGGTCCAGAATACCCAGGGTTGGCAAGGTACCATTGGAAAGATGTAATGTCCTTGAGGCATTCACATCTATGACAGCGGTAACAGTATGGGTAGATGGTACGGTGAAATCAGTAGTATAGACAATAATTTTTGACCCTGTACCCGAAACAGTCCAGTTGCCGCTCAATGCTCCGGAATTCCCGTTTGCTATATTAAATTGCTGCAGATTATTGGTAAAGTTAGAAGGGTGTGTTCCAGAACCATCTGTGTTTGTTCCCCATGTACTCACATTATCCAGGTTACCACTTGCTGCTGAATAATAATTTGTCGGTGCGGCAGTACCCATTACATTGAAGTCATCTATCCGGTAATTTCCTGTAGTCGCTACCCGGGTAACATACCATCTGAACCTGAGGTTACTTTGACCAGCAGCACCGGAGGGCAATGCTATAGGCGTTGAATTGATCATCGTCCATGTGGAAGTTGCCGGTGTATTTGTGTAGGAAATATTATTCCACGTAACACTGTCGCTGCTCCACTGGAAAGTCGGGGTCAGTGTATAAGTTGCAGTAGCCCGTGCAGCATACTGAACTGTTATTGAAGAGAAACCTACCGTATTAATTATACCGCCTCCAGCTGTTACCGTATCAGGTTGAGCGGTAGATGATGTTGCTCCGTCAGCAAGGTTACCGCTGCCTGATGCGGTGGTTCCTGAAGACAAGGTATATCCGCTTGATGCGGAGGATGTATTAAGGGTCCAGTTCGCTGCTCCGGGTCCTGATGCCGACCAGCCTGCGGGTAATGTTGTACTCGTGGCAGTGCCGAAATTCTGATAATAAATAACTGTTTGAGCGTTTACAGCGCTGTTCAGCATTAACTGAAGGAAAGCTGCAAAACAAACAAACTGAAATGTTTTTCTGAAATAATTTAAGGAATGAGGGAACATAATACGGTGATTTTTGATCGAGCAAATGTCAGAATCAAATGTTACCTCATTACTACCCCTCTGTTACCTGCACCTGAAT
>Ga0364873_10394_pt2 | contig 20593 bp, 20 predicted proteins | sample ExccelAu500001D3_2_FD_206928 | JGI IMG/M metagenome (GOLD analysis project Ga0364873, IMG submission 206928) | Enriched cells from Trout Bog Lake Hypolimnion, Wisconsin, USA - BchlTB.Aug07.5000.01.D3 | ecosystem: Environmental > Aquatic > Freshwater > Lake > Hypolimnion/Profundal zone | place... | reverse complement strand
AGGTTGGCCTTTTCCGCAATGGCATCGATGTCATAGGCCAGACCGAGCGTCACGACATCGGCCTCCAGTCCGTCGATGACGGCCCGGGCTTGCTTGCCCGAGCCGCCATGCGATTGATTGATGACCACATCGTCGCCCGTTTTCTTTTTCCAGTCATCCGCAAAGGCCTTGTTGACGGCCTGATACAGTTCGCGCGTCGGGTCGTAGGACACGTTCAGCAGCGTAATTTGCTTCGCTGAGGCGAGCCCTGTCACACCAAACACGAGAACAGAAGTCAGAATGCTTCTGAATTGTCTTCGGTTCATGTCATTCTCCTTAGAAGGCGATTTGCCAGCGGGTATCAATCACGCGCTCGATCGGCCGGTTACTGATCGTTTTGCCCGTGCCGGCGCCGCCATCAAACCAGGTTTGTTCATAATCCACCACGAACTTCACGAACTTATTGAGGTACCAGTTCAAGCCAGTCGTATAGGCCGTGGCCCGTTCCGCGGAGACTTGCTCATTGGCAAATCCCGACGCAAACGTATTAGGATCGATCTGGATCTGATGAACGCGCGCGGCCAGTTCCCAGGCACCCCAGGTTCCGGCTTGGGGATCGAAGTTCTTCTTCGGATTCACGCCCGTGTAGGACGCATCTTCGCCCGTCAGCACCCAGGAAACGGCTCCCTGCCAGGCGTCATTGGACAAGCGAGTCGAGAATTTGCCCAAGACAGCGACCTGGTTAGACTGCACGTATTCCCCATAAATTCCCAAGGGCCCCCAGTAATAATTCAGCTCGGGGTTCCAATGGCTTTGTTGCCCATTGTAGCTGACGCCTGAATTATAGGTGAAGAACTGCTCCTGCCCGGCGGCCGTTTTATAGGTGGGAAGAGATGTGCCATCCCCGGAGTAGCCGCCGGCTAAGCCAAGGCCCAGTTTCTTCAACGGATCGGCCCCAGAATTCTTGAAAGGTTGAGCAAACACGCGGAAGGTGCCCACCTTGCCGTTATTGGGATCAGAGTCCGGGGTGAAGGCGCCGTCGGCGGTGCCGTTTGTCAAAGCCGCCTGATACGTCAAGGCGCTATTCCAGAAACCGCCATACAGTTCCAACCCTGTGTCGCGTTGCGGCACGAGATCGGCAGTCAAGCTGCGTTCCGCAAAGGTGAGGTAGCTGTCCGTCTGAAGCCGTTCCAATCCAAGGGGTTCCTTGAACTTTCCGACGCGGAGATTGCCTGCCGTCGAAGGCTTGACGTCCAGGTAGGCGTCATAGATCGCTGGCGCGGCATTGTTGCCGAAATCCGGCTGGAAGAAGAAGTCGAAGTCGTGATAGATCGTTCCCGCCAAAATAGGCCGAACGCGCCGAGGCAAGAACGTGCTGGCCGCTGGGCCCTGGCCGGCGTTGTTCACCGCGGAGGTGTAGTTCTGCGTATTGTCCCCGCTGCCCGTATAGAAGCGTCCATCAATTTGGATCAGGCCCTGGAATCGGAGGAGAAAATTGCCGTCATCCGATTGCAACGCAAAGCCCGAACGTCCCGCGGTGGCTTCACCGGCCGGTTCGTTCTGCTGAGCCGTCGGCTGACCTGGGGAAGTCAACCGCGTGGCGTGCTGCTGCTGCGTTGTTTGAAGCTGCTGCTGAAGGGACTGCACCTGCTGATCCAGCTGATTCACCTTTTGCTCCAAAGCGTTCGGTGTTCCGGTCGCCGCAGGCGGCGCTACGTCTTCCGACCACGCCTTGCTCCTGAAACCGCCCAACGTCACCGCGACGAACCCGTACACTATGGCCGCCCAACTTTTCCATCGTCTTATCTTTTTCACTTTCGTTCTCCTTTTTATTTTCTGAACATAAAAAATCCCAGCTCCGGGTCGGGAGTGGGTTAAAAATAAAAAACCCATCCCGCCTGGGATGGGTGCTTTTCGTTCGATTGCTTTCTTTGGTTACGCGGAAAGCCGACGCAGAGCACCCGTCCCGATCATCATCGGGCACATGCACATCTGGGTTCTGGTCGAACTGGCCGATCGCATAACGGCGTATATGCTACTTATAATTCGGTCAAGGTCAAGAAATATTTTTTGGATTCTCCTTGCTTTGAGGCATTACATAACGTAAACCTATTTAAAATGGATTGTCCTGTATGCAAATATCCTAATCCCCAGGGCGTTACCTACTGCGGGATGTGTTATGAGGTTTTCAACCGGTCCGCGGCCGAATCGTATATGCGTGCCGTCAAGCGTGAGCGCCGGTCGACCGCCAAGGCCTCTGATTCCGATTCCGTACTGTCTGGTCCGGGAACTATCGACAAGACAGTCGAAGTGTTTCAACGGGTGGACTGGACCGGTCTTCGAAATTCTGTTGTTTCCTTATTAAGCCGTTCACGAAATGTCATTCTCATCGCGGGCAGTCTGGTTCTTTTTTGGTGCACGATCAGCTTTCTTTTCAGCGCGTCGCTGTGGTATCACCTGCTGGGGAAGAACCTTTCCTACGCGTTTCCGTCCGGAGAATCGACCGCCTATATGGTCGGGATAACGCAGAAATACCGCAGCTGGTCGGAACGGGGTGGAAGGCTGGACACCCCTCTCGAGGACTACCAGGTCGAAGAGCTCGGGAATGTTCTCTTGAGCCGGGAAAAAAGTTCGAGCAAGAATCAGAGCGTGTTACGTCTGCGCGCTAAAGAATGGATACAGGTTCTGCATGATGCTCGAGAGTCCAGCAATGGAATTCCACTCAGCCACGCGATTCCCCTCAATCACCCATCCCTGGCGGCCGCGAGATTGCGTCTGGACAAAAAAGGGTATTTGGCGGAACGACGCGCGGCCGCAACCCCGCGCATCGGGAAAACAGCTGTCTTCTTGACTCCCTGGCTTCCGACCGGCCGAATCCGCCGGGGCCGAACCTGGACCGAACGCGTCGAATGGATGGACGTCTTTAATGAGTGGAAAATTCACTGGGTGGGGACCCTCCTCTGGACGGCGGGAGAACTTGAGCCCTGCAGTGATGGACGCTGTGTCAGGCTCACGTACCAGGCGACGGTGCAGCCTCAACTCTGGGAAGCGCCCTCCTGGGCATCCAAAGGGGTCCGTTATGCCCAATCCCAGATGTCGACGGAAGGGCTCGCTCTTTTTGACGTCACCCATCATCGCCTCGCGTCGAACACTTTTTCCTACGACGGTCTTCTTCATATTCCCATCCGAGATCTCGGCCTTATTCCGCGCGATCTGCGCGTGGGCCGACGGGTCAAAAAGACGGCGGGCGAAATCGTCATCCGCTTCGAAAACAAAATCGACCTCCACAAAAACTGACGTCCGGAAAAATTTCCGTCGATCATTTGACAGGTCTCGCAGACGCTTTTATATGCTGTTGCCTCGGTGTTCCCCGCGATTTTTCATCTCGCCGTCACAAACTTGACACATACAACATATAGATGTTTGATTACAGGCGGACACCATACCTTGTACCGAAACCAAACAACTTGAGTTTCTGAAATAAAGCCTGAGGGGGCCGTTTCCATGAGTGAAAATCAAAAGGGTCTTTCCGTCCAAAGTCGGTTTGTTTCGAGCGGCCGAGAAGCATTTGACTCCCTTCCCTGGGATCAACGCTCTTCTGTCATTCGCAATCCGGACGGTTCCGTTGTCTTTGAAATGAACAATATCCGGATCCCCAAGGGATGGTCCCAGGTCGCGACCGATATCATCGCCCAGAAATATTTCCGAAAAGCCGGCGTGCCGGCGCGCACCAAGAAAGTGGCGGAAAAGGGCGTGCCGGTCTGGCTGCAGCGTTCGGCGCCTGATCAGGATGCTTTAAACGCGCTCCCGGCGGACAAGCGCTATGGCAGCGAATCGAATGCCCAGCAGGTTTTCCACCGGCTGGCCGGTTGCTGGACCTACTGGGGCTGGAAATATGGCTATTTCAAAACGGAATCCGACGCGAAGCATTACTACACCGACATGGCCTTCATGCTCGCCAGTCAGATGGCGGCGCCAAATTCCCCGCAGTGGTTTAACACCGGGCTGCATTGGGCTTATGGGGTGGAGGGTCCCGCGCAGGGCCACTATTTTGTTGATCCGGCTTCCGGCGAAATGAAACAGTCGGTCAATGCCTACGAGCATCCCCAGCCGCACGCCTGCTTCATCCAATCGATCACCGATGATCTTGTGAACCCTGGCGGCATCATGGACCTCTGGGTTCGTGAAGCCCGCATCTTCAAGTACGGCTCCGGCACGGGCTCCAACTTCTCCAATATTCGCGGTTCCAGCGAACCCTTATCAGGGGGCGGCAAGTCTTCGGGTCTGATGTCCTTCCTTAAGATTGGCGACCGGGCAGCCGGAGCGATTAAATCCGGCGGCACCACCCGCCGCGCGGCCAAAATGGTTACTCTGGACCTCGATCATCCGGACATCGAAGAGTACATCAACTGGAAGGTGAAGGAAGAGCAGAAGGTAGCGGCTCTTGTGGCCGGTTCCAAACTCTGCCGAAAGCATTTGAACGAGATCATCAAGGCCGTTCATGCCTGGCCCGAAGCGGCAGAAAAAGCCGACCGCAAGAAAAATACGCGCCTGGCCGCCGCCATCCGCGCGGCCAATGTGGGCATGATCCCGCAAAACTATATCGAACGGGTGATTGAACTGGCCGGCCAGGGCGTCACCGAAATTAAATTCGACGAATACAACACGGACTGGACCTCGGAAGCCTATATCACGGTCTCCGGCCAGAATTCCAATAACTCCGTGCGGGTGCCCAATGCCTTCATGGAATCGCTTCTTTCCGACGGTGAATGGCCCGTTTTCTGGCGCACGGAGAAAGCCAGAGCCGCCAAGGAAAACCGTGCTCCGAAGCCTTATAAGATGATCAAGTCCAAGGAACTTTGGGACCAGATCTGCTATGCCGCCTGGGCCTGCGCAGACCCCGGACTTCAGTTTGATTCGATCATCAACGACTGGCATACCTGTCCGGCGGATGGCCGCATCAACGCCTCCAACCCCTGCAGCGAATACATGTTCCTGGATGATACGGCCTGCAATCTGGCCTCCATCAACCTGATGAAGTTTTATGATACGGAAACTCGACGCTTCGACATCGAAAGCTACCGCCACGCCATCCGGCTCTGGACAATCACGCTGGAGATATCGGTTACGATGGCCCAATTCCCCTCCGAACCCATCGCGCTTAAGTCCTACCTATACAGAACGCTCGGTCTTGGATACGCGAACCTTGGCGCGCTTCTCATGGTTCAGGGGATACCTTACGACTCGGACAGCGGCCGCGCAATCTGCGGCGCCCTGACAGCCATTATGCATATGGGCGCTTATGCGACCTCGGCAGAAATGGCCGGAGCGATCGGTCCGTTCCCCCGATACCAGCCCAACAAAGAGGCGATGCTGCGGGTCGTCCGCAATCATCGCCGCGCGGCATGGCCCACCAAGCGGGAAGAGTACGAATCCCTGACGATTGCTCCCCAGCACATCCGCCAGGAACATTGCCCGGCCGATCTATTGAAGGCGGCAAGAGAAGACTCCGACCGCGCGCTCACCATGGGCGAACGGTACGGCTTCCGAAATGCGCAGGTGACAGTGATCGCGCCTACCGGGACCATCGGCCTTTCCATGGATTGTGATACCACCGGGATCGAACCGGATTTCGCGCTCGTGAAATTCAAGAAACTGGCGGGCGGCGGCTATTTGAAGATCATCAATGGAACGGTGCCTCCGGCACTTAAAGCGCTGGATTACACGACCCTGCAAATTGACGATATCATCCGCTACTGCAAAGGGGCCGGCACCCTCAAGGGATGCCCGCATATCAACCCGGATACGATGAAGGCCAAAGGATTCACCGAAGAGGTACTGGCCAAGGTGGAAGCGGCACTTCCCCAGGCTTTTGAAATCGGGTTCGCTTTCAATCAGTGGACGCTGGGCGAACCGTTCTGCAAGGAAACGCTGAAAATCTCGGACGAGCAGTTGAACGACTGGAACTTCTCCATCTTAAAGCACTTGGGGTTCACCGCCGATGAGATTGCCATCGCCAACGAATATGTCTGCGGCACGATGACGTTGGAAGGTGCCCCGCACCTGAAAGCGGAGCATCTGCCGGTTTTTGACTGCGCGAACAAATGCGGCTCCAAGGGCAGACGATACATCGCTCCTATGGCCCATCTGAAGATGATGTCTGTGGCTCAACCCTTCATCTCCGGCGCCATTTCTAAAACGATCAACCTGCCGCATGAGGCAACTCTGCGCGACATCAACGAAGCTTATGTTGAATCCTGGCAACTGATGCTCAAAGCCGTCGCCCTCTATCGCGATGGCTCCAAGCTCTCACAGCCCTTGAACACGACCTCTGACGCGGGGACGGATGCCGCGGTCACGATTACCGACCTGCAGGAAGGTCCGCTCAAGATTGCCGAAAAGATTATCCACCGCTACATTGCGCGCCGGCGCCGCCTGCCGTACCGCCGTTCCGGGTACACGCAGAAGGCCAAAATCGGCGGTCACACCATTTATCTCCGAACGGGGGAGTATGAAGAGGGGGCGCTCGGAGAAATTTTCATCGACATGCATAAGGAAGGGGCGGCGTTCAGAAGCCTTATGAACTGCTTCTCAATCGCCATTTCGCTCGGCCTGCAGCATGGAGTGCCGCTGGAAGAATTCGTGGAGGCCTTTGTCTTCACGCGCTTTGAACCCAACGGCATGGTGCAGGGGAACCCTCAGATCAAGATGACAACCTCTATCATCGATTACATCTTCCGGGAACTCGCGATCAGCTATCTCGACCGTCAGGATCTGGCGCAGGTCTCTCTGGAAGATCTGCGGTCTTCGACCGTGGGGGATCCCGGCGTCCAGCAGCCGGACTTTTCCGAGGAAGAAGTGGTTTCGGAGCGTGTCCTGGAATCGAAGGACCTTCCGCAAATTTCACCGACTCACGTACCGAAGTCTTCACACCTGTCCAATGCGCATTCCTCGCCGACTCCACACGTGGACGCCGTACCGATCCAGAACCAGGCGCCTGGAACTCCTCAGCAGACCGCCACCCAGCCGCAGGCGCAGCCGGCGATTGGCTTCAAGCCTCACATGGCCCAGCCCTCGGCAACAGAGAAGGCCCGCCAGGCCAAACTTAAAGGCTACGAAGGGGACCCCTGCCGCGAATGCGGCCAGTTCACCATGGTCCGCAACGGCACCTGTCTTAAATGTGATACTTGTGGCACGACCTCCGGCTGTTCTTAATATTTTTGATTACGGCCTTGCAGGAGAGCGGATACCCACGAAAATAGACTGCCTTTTTTGACCTTGTTTTTCGGGGAGATGAACGACTTGTTCGCATGAACCGGACGGCTTTGGCCCCGCGAAGAGTCGCCTGAATTTGAGACGGTGCGCGCCAGCCGGGGATTTGCGGGAGGCGCGTTGGATATGTTTAACAGGGCTTGCGGAAGCGCCCCTGCTTTGAAGGGTTCGAAGGATAATCGCTGCTTGAAGGATAATCGCTGCTTGATGGATCTGCACTCTTCCAATGACACCCATTCATTGTCTCCCACTTCGCAGACAAGCGCCTCTCTCGACAGATTTTTAAGCTTCACAAGCTCGTCAATACTATAGGGTCCCTGAATCTCGTGATCGATGTAAATCCGATAGCATGTTGCCATAAATATCCTCCGCGCTAAAGATAATTACTTATCGCAAATTTACAAGACCAAACAAAAGACGCATAAATCAGTTTGATTTCTTGGCCCAAAAGCTATGGCATATTTATTTTAATGTTAATGGATGTTAATCCTTTGGATTTCCTGGTTGCATTAGCGGGTAACTAGAGAGCTAGAATGATGGTGTACCCTAGGAATACATCCGACCTCAAGGAGGAAGTCATCCATGGTTACAACCAACTGCAGAGAATTAACAGGACAGGGAAGTTGCACGGTCCCACTCAGCGGCAATTCACTCCAGGAACTTCAGCAAAACGTCTTCAACCACGCCCGGCAGGCCCATCCAGAGGTCGTAAAAAAAATGGCCCCTTCCGATCAGGCGAAGATGATCCAACGTATTGAGGAAGTTTACGCTCAAAAAGCCGGATTGACAGCGAGCCGCTAATCCCAGACACACGTTGCCCATGAAACAGCCCTCGAGGAATCGAGGGCTGTTTTTTTCTATGCCTGAAAGAAAGTTTGACGCGTTCTTCTTTAAGAAGTACTATTTTTTTAAGATTTGAATAAGCGAGATTCTGACAATCGACGATTGTTCGAACAGCCTCTAAGCCGAAGGGCAAGGGGGCTGTTTTGTTTTGGTGCCATCATCGGAATTCTCGCTTTCTTGCCTGGCCAGACCCATGCCGACCATTCTATCCGGGAATTATTTTTTCACTTCTTTCAGCGACCGAATCCGCCCCTTGCAGATGAGTCAGCTCTCGCCCCGCAGGTGGGTCTTGTCCCCCCTGCGCCGATTCCATGGCACGAACTGAGCAGCCGTTATCCGCAAAAACGTCTCCAGGCTGTCGACGCCCTTGCCAAATCGGGAGATGCCAGTCCTCCAGCCCTCGCCGCCCTGATCCGATCCACCAGGGACAAGAACGTCAACGTTTCGCGGCACGCGACCGAAACTCTGACGAGCTTATGCCGTGCCGGTCATGAAAAGGAAGTGGTTCGCGCCCTGGTGCAGGCCATCGACCGGGAACCTCGCAGTCCCACCCATGTTATCCACACCGGCTACGCGTTTAGAATTCCTGACAACGCGGAGGAACAACGCGTTCGCGCCATCTTAAACGGCAACCAGTAGCGACTCTCACAATCCGAAAATCCGAGATGAAAGAAAGAATATAAATGCCTCGAAAAATTCCGATCGCGCTTCAGATCGTCGTGCCTTTTGTCATCCTGGTTCCACTGGTCACGCTGGGTCTGTTAATGATGAAAGGGTTGCCGTCCTTCACGAATGGCTATGAGGCAGAAGTGGTGGTGTGGGTTTACCGGCTTACTTGGCTTCCGGGGTTTTTATCAGGCGGCCTGCTGGCCCTGGTCCTGATAAGCCTCCGCAGCCGAATTTACTATTTCATCCGGCCCTACGATCTGGGGCGGTGTTTTTCGCTCGGAGCGATCACCGGCGCGGTCGCGGAAGCGTTCTCGACCTGGGCCTATCGCGCGATCTCCCACCATCCATTCTCGAGTTTTTGGATTGCTGGAGCGATCATCGCCGGAGCTGTGACAGGATCAGCATTAACCTCTCTTGTGCTTTGGCGGCTTTCCCGTTTAATGCCAAAAATCTCGATATAATGGCGGAATGACGAATCGGGCTACGCTGGATGACGTTTCATTAACGCTGAAGGCGAACGTCTACTTTGATGGCGGCGTGACCAGCCATACCGTGACCTGCCAGGACGGCACGAAAAAGACCGTGGGGTTGATCCGGCCCGGCGCCTATCATTTCAATACCGATGCCCCGGAACGGATGGACATCCTCTCCGGCTCATGCCGTGTTCAATTGCCAGGTGAAAAGGATTGGAAGGTTTTTCAAGCCGGACAGGTCTTTCATGTTCCGGGGAAGTCCTCCTTCGATATCACGGTGGACTCTGGATTGGCCGAATACCTCTGTTCATTTGGCGGTTGATTAATCTGCTTGCGGGAAAACCATGGCCGGGCTACACTTGGGCTAATGAAAAAACCCCTTGAACCGAGGACCATCGCCGTTCTTTTCGGCATCGCGGTGCTCGTTCTTTCGTGGGTGAGCCTCGCGACGTACTGGAGCACCCATCGCCTGGTTCAATCCTTCGAGGCCGATAATGAATCCCATCAAATCCTCGACAAGCTCCAGCATATCGAAGTCCTGATCGAATCCGCCGACACCAGCGTTCGAAGCTATGCCATGACCGGCAATGACGCGCGCCTGGATTCTTATCGTTACGCCAAACTCGTCGTTCCTTATGAGATGAAGCAGATTGAGAATCTGCTGACCACTAATCCAAAACGACAGGGAACCTGGAAAAGGCTGAACCGCCTTCTGGCGAGCCATCTGTCCGATCTGGCCGAGCTGGTCTCCCTGCGGCGGACCGAAGGCCTTGGCGCCGCGGCCCGATGGGTGGCCAATCGAGATGATAAGGCGAAGCGCGACACCATGGAACACCTGCTCTCCGAAGTCCAGCAGGAAGAACGCACGCAGCTGGATTTCATGCGTCTATCGGTCTCGGAACATGCGTGGAAAACGAAAGCGGCGCTCATCTTGGCGACGCTGGTAAGCCTTTCGCTTCTCGGCTGGGCGTTCAGTCTGCTTGGCCGGACGGCCGAAGAACGCCGCTTTGCCGAGAATGTCACGCAACGGACGGAAACCTTTCTGCACTCGATCGTCGAGCGGATCCCCTACATGATTCTGGTGAAAGAAGCGACTCATTTGCGCTTAACCCTGGTGAATAGAGCCGCCGAAGAATGGCTGGGCCGCCCCCGGGAGGAGCTTCTCGGTTCCAATGACCTTGATTTTCGACCGCGCGAAGAGGCGCAGGCCGCCATGGAAAAAGATCGCAACGTGCTGCGGGAAGGAAAACTCGTCGACATCCCGGAAGACCCCCTGCGCCTTCCCGGGAGAGACGAGCGCATTCTTCATACACAGAAAATTCCTCTGCCGGATGAGGAAGGAAACTCGGCCTTTCTTTTGACCATCTCGGAGGACATCACCCAGCGCAAGCAGGCGGAAAAAATGCTGGAGCTGTCACGGGACGCCGCGGTAGAATCCGCGCGCTTAAAATCGGAATTCATTCGAAATATGAGCCATGAGATCCGGACTCCTCTCAGCGTGGTTTCCGGGATGACGGAGCTGCTCCTGGACACCTCTCTCACGGAAGATCAGCGGCGTTTTGCCTCCATGGTCCATCGGGCCGCTGATGGTCTTACCGCTTTATCCAAAAGCATCCTCGATTTTTCCAAAATTGAAGCCGGCGCCTTTTCTCTGGACATTCAGGAGATCGATGTCCGCAAGATTGTCGAAGATGTCGTCTCGATGATGGCTGAACAGGCCAAAGTGAAGGGCGTCAACCTCGTGAGCGTCATTTACAGCGAAATTCCACCAATCCTGCGCGGCGATCCTATTCGCCTGCGCCAGGTGATGGCGCAGCTGATCGGAAATGCCGTCAAATTCACGGAGCACGGAGAAATCATCATCCGCGTGACGGAATCGCGACAGAACCAATCACAAGTCTGGCTGCACGTCCGGATCTCGGACACCGGCATTGGCATTCCCGTCGAAATTCAAGAGCACCTGTTCGAAGCCTTCCGGCAGGGAGATGGTTCGCGGACGCGCAAATTCGGAGGCACCGGGCTGGGACTGGCTATTTCCAAACGCATCCTGGAACTGATGGGCGGAGAGATCGGATTTGAGAGTGCGTCCGGACAGGGTTCGACATTCTGGTTCACTGTCCCTTTTAAACGGGCCGCGATGGCGGGCGCGCCGACCGAGGAATCTTCGGCACCCTGGATACGCTCAAGGGTCCTGGTCGTTGATGAAAGCGACACTTCCCGACAAATGATCCAGCAGCAGCTTCACTCCTGGGCGCTGGCCAGTGAAGCGGTATCGAATGGCCAGGCGGCCCTGGAACTCTTGAAACGTGAGCAAAAAGCGGAGCGACCCTACCCGATCGTGATCCTCGATATGCATCTGCCGGATATGGATGGAGTTGTCTTTGCCCGACGGCTGCGTGCCGATCCGGCGCTGGCAGGAACGAAACTCATTGTCATGACAAGCGCTGGGGCGCCCCTGGAAGCAACGGCCGCCTCGGCCCTCGGATTTTCGTCCTGCATCACAAAGCCACCCACTCTGGAGGCCCTGCACGAGCGTCTGGCCTCCCTGATTGAAACACATAAACCTCTTGATCAAAAGCCGGTCTCCTGATATCCCTGTAGCGATGAATTCCAGGGAGAATCGACTCGCCCCGCGCCATCGGCACGACTCCGTCATGGAAATATACGACGAAAGCGGACATCTGATCATGGGAACGGGACGACTGGTGAACTTTTCGAAAGTGGGGGTCTGTTTTTCCAGCACGAAGGCCCTCAAGGTTGGGGATCGTCTCCGGGCAAGGCTCCGGCTGCTCACGGAAGGAACTCTTGAAGTCTCCTCACGGATTGTCTGGACGCGAAAAAAACCGAACACCTATCTGTACGGCCTCGCCTTTGACTCCGTCCAACAAATACGGCCCTGATATGGATCTCTGGATGTTTTGGCAGTCCGTGGCGATGCTGCGCAAAGCAGAATTCGTCACACTCGTGGTCACCATGATCGTTCCTCTCTTAGGGGGGACGCTTCTTTTAACCCTCCGACATCGAATCCGTGCCCTTCAGGACCAGACGACTCAGATCCAGGCGGCCTTTTATCATGAGAGTGTTGAACATCTGCAGGAAAAAAACCATGCACTGGCTCACCGCCTCGGGACAGCCGGGACAGAATTAGATACGCTCAGGCAGGTCACGGCTCCCCGCCATATCACGTCTGTCCAGGAAGACATTCTGCTGGAACACCTTCGGGGGGTGAACGCCTCTCCGGTCATCGTTTCCGCCTATTCCTTTGAGGACGAAAGCGCGTCTTATGCAGGACAGATCGCGGCCGTTCTTCGGAAAGCCGGATGGAAGGTCAGCGTGAATAAAGCATCGATGAATGACTTCAAGGGCGTGAGCCTGGGAGAGGTGGCCCTCATGCACCAGACGCTGTCCGGTTTGCACGAGCTGGTGCAGGCATTTACGGAAGCTCACCTCGATCTTCGCCAGCGGGAGATCGGCCTTGATTCCATTGCCGGGCAGCTGGAGGACGGATCTCTCCTGGTTATCGTCGGACGGAAATAATCGAAACAGTCAAAGCCAGTGGCGGGCAGGAATAATGCGGCGGGTAAATCGTGGATCGCCGGGGCAGAACTCTTCACGGATGACCGATCCTATTTTCGGATGAAGCGTGAGGACATGGCCATCCCAGTTGAGAGCGTCCAGATAGCCCGCCCGAGGCGTGACACTCACGTAGGGTCGAATGGGCCTGAAGGTCACGGGGGCCGGAATCTGCCAAACGATATTGCCCCGATAATCCAGGCCAAAGACGTTGCGGATCATCAGAGCAGGATCGTCGATCAGACGAACGACAAGAATCTCTTCGAATTCGACCACTTCGGCGATGTCTCCCGTGAAGCAATGACGCTTCCCATTGGGAAAAGTGATCGATGACTTGTCGACCTGATACATGACACCTATTTAAGTGTAGAGAACGATTGTTAAGCCCGTGTTACGGGCATTTGCTTGATAATCCGGGTTAATATTCATTAAACTCCCCGGATGAGGAATCAATGAAAACGTTTAGAAGAACTCTCATGGCTTCGCTCTTCATCGTTTCGGGGATTTTAGTGATCGTCTTTGGCCTGGCCTATTATTTATCGCCCATCACCCGGCTCGAACTCTATGGCACGAAACTGGAGCACATGGTCGGATTTAACGGTCCGGTGAACTATCTCATAGGCTGGCATTCCCAAAGCCATAGCTGGTCGGAGGTGAATGGCCACATGGATACGCCGTTAGGCGATGACTCCACGGACGAGATCAGCACCATCCGGGTGGAGAGACTGCCCGGGACCCCTACCGAAATCAAACTTATATTTCGACCCGTGGAATGGGTCAGAAGTATAAAGGACAAATCGGGATTTATTAGTCAGACCATCCCCCTTAATCATCCCTCCATCGCCCCCGTCACGCTTCTTCTGGATAAGCAGGGGACTCTTTTGGAGCGATCGGCGGGCTCGGTCTGGCGTCTTGAGGGGGCTGTTCAGTTCATGATTCCGAAATTTCCCAAGGGATCAATGAAACGCGGAAGCCGATGGCAGGAACATCTAGAATGGACGGAAACCTCTGACGGGTGGAAGTTCGGATGGAAAGCCGACCTCCAATGGACCGTTCAGGGATTTAAAACTTGTTATGGCGACCCCTGCGCCCAGCTGGCGTATGAAGCAACAATTCAGCCTTCCCTTCTTCAGGAAGTCTTCTGGAGCCAGGGAGCTGACCGTGACATTCATTTCACCGGGCAGGCCCATGGAGAGGCGCTTTATAACATCAAGCAAAAGTTTTTAATTTCCAACACCCTGGACTATCAGGGAAAGATTGCTATTCACGTTCACAATCTGAAAGAAATCCCTGAATCTCTTCGGATAGGAGCTCTGCCCGTTGCCAATGAAGGAGACATCGTCCTTCAAATTGAAAATAAAATTGACGTCCGGCTACCATGAGTGTCTTCTGAATAGAAGCCAGAGACCCGTTCCAATCAGGCTGACCCCGCCAGCGATGATGAACCAGAGTTGTTCAAGCGGTACCTGCTGCAAAGGATCATCCCGTAGAGAAGAACCTGGATGATGAAGGGCCTCCCGGGACCGCTTCTTCCACATCACCGCCTCAGTCGTGCTGGGTGTTAGCCCATAAAATCCATGCTTATAGGCCGCTGACAACAATCCCATCGCTTTCGAATCGCCTCCCTCGGCCGCCTGGCGAATGTAGCCGAGAGAAATCTGATCGCTGGCTCGCGAATCGGCAGGCACGGGCGTTGGGATTGGCGCCGGGACTGATTCATCTTTTTGAGGTGTCGCGGGTTCGGGAACGCTTTGGGGTGTGATCTCGGCGCGATCGACATTGACATCCGGCGGATGGCCGCTTTCGGATGGCGGATTTTCCGCGGGAGCCTGTTCCGGATCATAAGAAGACTTCTGAAGTTCCATCAGGCTGTGAACATCAAGCGAGTCCAGAACCTGCGTCAGGGACTGGGCCGGCTGTTCTTTTCTATCCGTTGCCCCCACATAATAGTCCAGCCGGTCCGAAATGTTCGACAGAGTGTCCGAAGGCCGACGCAACTCGCCAGGAGTCAGATTTTTTTTCTTGAAGATCTGAAACGCGGCCAGATTTCTCAAAAGATCCGCCTTTCCTGGATCGGCCTGCACTCCTTCTCCATTGGCATACATTCTGGCCATCAACAGTTCAGCCGCTGGATTTTCGGCCTCGACCAGAGGTTTCAGATAAAGGATGACCGATGCGAAATCGCCCTTGTTGTAGGCGTCGTAGGCCCTCGAAAAATGTTCCTGCTGGGGTGACAATTTCGCGCAGGAAACGGCTAGAATGGCTCCCAGAAGAAGGATAGAGGCTGCCCTGCATTGATGATTCACGGCGACTATGGTACAAAAAGGCAAATGAAAAGGAGCAATCCATGAAACGTTCCGTCGTTTTTATCGGCATCGTCGGTTTTGGAATCGGCACGAGCGGCCTGCTGGTCGCCTCAGAGAGTTATCCCTCGACACCCAAAGCGCTGGTGGAAACGTACCTGCGCCTGGACGCAGACGCCGCCGGGCTCTCTCCGGCCACCTGGCCGGAAATCGGACAATACACCAATTTCCCCCAGGCGCCGAAATGGCCGGCCTTTGTCGTCATTGACCGGTACGATATTGGTAACGTTCTCGAAGGGCACACCCGCGCTCAGGCCCGAGTCACCTATCACACGATCGGCCGCCTGGCCGATCAATTCACTCCCAATGCCAAACTAGAAAACGTCGTCTTTTATCTGACCAAAGTGCAGGACCAGTGGAAAGTCGACAGTCCTCCCATCATGCCGCATGTTTCTTATGAGGTCATGAAGAAACGCCTGAACACCAGCAGCGCCGCGAACCCGAAGACGAAAAAAGCGAACGATGCGCTTCTCCAGCAGATTGAGAGCGCCCGGACCGCTTTGAAATAAAGAGGTGGATCATGCCTAAATGGAAACGCACTCTTGTTTTAATCCTTCTCACCGCGATGGTCATTCCTCCCATTGTGTTTTCGGCCTGGGCCTGGGTGACGCTGCATTACGTCTACGCTCGTGGTGAACGAGCCGGCTACATCCAGAAAATTTCCCGGAAGGGGTGGATCTGCAAGACCTGGGAAGGCGAGCTGGCCATGGTCAATCTTCCCGGGGCTATGCCAGAAATTTTCAGCTTTACGGTTCGCGATGAGGGAGTGGCCCATCAAGTGGAGACCCAGGTCGGCCAGCGCGTCAGCCTGACTTATGAACAGCATAAAGGCCTACCCGGAACCATGTTTGGCGATACCGAATATTTTATCGTCCGGATCTCATCGGTCACTGATTTGGGCAGGACTTCCCATTGACAAGAAAAGCAGGTCCACTACACTTGGAAGAGTGAAAATCCCCAGGGTTCTTCTGCTCGCTTTCCTCGCCGCCCTTCCCGGCTTTTCCCGGGCCGATAAAATCATCATGAAAGACGGCAAAATCTATGAAGGTCAGATCATGGGCGAATCGCAGAAGGCGATCCTCATCAGCAACCCTCCGGTGGATCCCAAGCCTCGGTTTATTGAACTTCGAGACGTCATGACCATCGTCCGCGAACGCCACCCTGCTGAAAAACCTTCACCGGAAGAAGGCCGTTTCGCCACCGTCACGGCCGGCCTCAATGGCCAGGCCTATTCCTCCAGCGTTTTTTCCTTTTCTCCGGGGACGGGATTTTATGCCGGCGGCGGGTTGCGCGTCCATCCGGCCGTGGAACTGGGCGGCGAGATGAGTTACACCCCTTCCCTTTCGGGCAGCGGTTTGACTGTCAAAGATGTTCAATCGAATGTCTTCAGGACCTATGAAAGCTTCTATTCCTACGATGGCGGGTTTTCGCTGAAGTTTTTCCCCTTTTACACCTTCAAAGCCTGGCGGATGGAGCCCTATTTGATCACGGGTTACCACTGGAATCGCCTGACCCCGAAAGACAGCGGCGATGAGTTGAAAGGAACCTCGATTTTCGGCGGAACCGGAGTGATGATCCCCTGGTGGAAGCCCCTCTACTGGGATTTCCGGTTTGTCTATGACCACGTGAACTACGATTCAATCAATTTCCTCGGCGGCACCGGCGACCTCTCCGGCGTCAGCAACAACAGCTTCATCCTCTCCATCGGACTCTCCTACCGCTTCCTGTAACACCTGGTCAGCGTTCGAGATTTTGCCGCGGGCCAATAAGGCAACTGGCCTCCGTTGAATTCAAACACTCCTTCTTAACTGCTTGCCGTGAATCTCGGAGCCAGGCTGTGATTCTGTCGGCCCGGAACCAGGAGAGATCGGGATTCCAAGTTCGGCCGCGGCGCGATTTGGTTCAATCGGGTTCGTCTTCAATGCATCATAGTGATGCTGGACTTCCGGTGGAAGCGGCTTCTCGGTAAGAGGAATGGACATTTCTCGGATAGCTTTGACACTGCTGAGAATGGCATCCGCTTCTCGTTCCTGCTGTTCTTTCATATTCCGATAGTACTGGACGTCTGCTTGCTGCCGACGCAATTTATTTCGTCGTTCCTTCAATCCGGGCGCGCGTTCAAATAACAACGGCAAAGCGTCAATAAGATCCTGATCAATAACAGCCGTCGGATCGGCCGCTTTAAACAATTCCTCGATCGCCTCAACGATGACTCCCGCGCAATAGCTTGATTTTTCTGCGACGAGACGTGCCCGACCCAGCCATTGACGGTGTCCAGTCGCCAGTTCAGAGCGTATGAGAAGCGCCAGGAGTTCATCAATGGAACGCCTCTGCCGAAACCACGAGGATTTGCGGGCCGCCATCAGCAAACCGACAATATAATCCTGATACTCCGGCCTGCCCGTCGGGTATTTGCTGATCAGGGCCTCGAGCGGCTCGGGCAGGAGAGCGGGATCCACCTGACGCTTCAGTCGCTGGACCGTGGCTGAAGGTTCCGCCACTGTTATCGCCGCTTCTTGCGCAAGTTCCGTTTTCTGCAGAATAAAATCCGATAGCTCACTCAGCGTTGTTACCATGGCGATGGCTTGATTATTTTTTTCACGTAAACGATAGGTAGTGATATAGACGTCAAGCAACTTTTGAGCCAGAGGCGGCGTTTTTATATACGGCAGGTCCCAACTCCACACTTGCGTCTGGCCTTTTATCTCCCTTGTAAATCCGAATTCCAGCAAGATCTTTTGCACCAAAGGGAGCAGCTCGGAAGGATCTGAGCTGATCTGGCCAAAAATTCGCTGCAAATCGTGAATGCGCCCGGTTTGCCTCTCGAGACGACTCATGGCCTCTCTCGTTTTGTCGAGTTCATGTTCAAAAACAGGTTCCTGGAGTCGTGACAGATTGCTGAGCTCGCTCGGGAGAACCGGTTCCTGGCCGTAGGCACCATGGACCTCGTTAATGGATCTTATCACCTGATGAATGAACCAGGATTCAACTTTATAATCAGAATCCCGTGGCAACGCTCCTTTCAGCTCCAAATACTTACCGCCAAGTATTGACGAAGGGCTCTGGTATTGCCCTTCCATGAGTGCGCCGGCGGCTTCGTAAAGCTGTTGCTGCGCTTCTTCTAGAGCCCGCAAAGGCGGCTGTTTGATAGCGCGAGCCGTCGTCTCCCGGGAATTAGTAATTTGGAGATGGATTTGCCGCAAATTCTCAGGGCTTTGCTTCTCCAACCAATCGGCAATCATTTGTTTCACTCCGTCAGGGTCTTTGCCAAAAAGTTCAGCAATTGGTTCTGCCAGTTGACTGGCTCGGTTTATCGGCGGTTTGTAGAAAGGAAGGCGCGCACGGAACCGTTGCCAAATTGTCTGTTCGGGATCTGGATCGATCACGAAATCAAGCATCCCCGCCACTAACCCTTCTCGTTCCATTGGTGTGAGCGCCGCAGCTTTGAGCGGTAATTGGGAAGCCGGCAGCACGTTCCCCGAATTCATGAAGGTTCCGAGGACCCCACCAATCAGCGCAAGCCAGACCGTTGGATGATGAAGTTCCTTCAAAAGCCATCCAGCCAACACGGGGTGAGGAATCCTGGTTATCCAGACAATCAGGCCGGACGCCGTTATCAAAACGCCGGCGGCCATCAACGCTCGGGCCGGCGTAGAGATAAGCCGAGGACGTTTGAGGATGTCACGGTGCCCGGTCAGCATGGGCAGATTAAACGCCTGTTCGGCGAGGGCAGATTCATTGCCAGGAATCGGCCATTGCCGATCACGTACGCGCGCGACCACAGGAGGAAACGACGTACGAACGGCTTCTATCTCGGGATCCGCAACGAGACATGCCGTCAAGCTGAGAGCCATGATGCGGAGCAGATTTCGATTCATTTTGTCGTGTTGTTGGGACAGTCACTGCAGCAACGGATGAGTTCTTTATATCTTAGAGGCTATTCGTCAGAGAGTAAATCCGTCGAAAGGCTAATTTTATGGGTCCTTTGGACCTATACGGTTTTGTGGGTCCCCGCGGGATATACCCTCCTTTCTGATAATGATTGAAGGACCTTCACGAGGAGCAGAATAGGGGTAACCATGACTCCGGCAAAACTTGGTGGTTCGTTCATGTTTCCCGGCGCATCGCTAGGGGTCGCACTCTTGTTATTCCTTTGCCGCGGAGCCCAGAGGCTCCAGGACTAATAGAGCAAACTGAAGCGCGGCCGGAATTAACAAAAAAATCAATCCGGCGATAAAAGGGCCTGGGCCACGGACAATCACATTGCCAGCCGCATTCAAGGTCTGAAGCGCTATCGCCAGCGCCAGGCAAGTGAAGAAAACGATCCTGACCCATTCGATAAGGCGGCCGGGGCCGCGCAGATGTGATTTTTGGATCTTTACCTTGGCATAAACAAAGTAATAGGCGCAAAAAACTCCAAGAAATAAACTTGAGCTCTGCCAAAGGAACTGCTCAGAAACGTGAAAGAGCTCCTCGGTCAACGGAACAAAACAAAACAGACAAACGCCAAGGGACAATATAAGCATATTCATCATGCGGAACCGTTCATGCGGCAGCCAATGACCGAGGGCGCGACCGCCGAATACGGCGACAACCCCGCTGAAGCCCGAGATGGTCACGGCTACACTCGCGATTCCAAGAAGTACCATGATGGCGTGCTCACTCATTAAGGACCTTTCCTAGCGACCTATTTTCGCGGAGCCAGGTCATCGGCGCATCTTCGGATGGAGCCAAGTTGTAGCGGGGCTTAATCTCCAACATTTCAGCCAGCTCAAGTTTGAACCGCTTGGCCAGCTTTAACATGTCCGCCGCCTGAAAATACCGCCCGCACATGTATTAATTATAGCTACAGGGGATCGTGGTACGTGTTAAGTGATACGACACCTTGTGCGCTACCACGCAACACGTACCACGCCTTCCCTTGATCACATTCCAACGGCCGCTGCTTCTTTTACGGGTTCCACTATCGCCTGAATAACCTGATTCTCGCTGGGAGCCGCCTTTTCGATCTGTTCCGCCAACTGGCGGAACCAAGTCGCGAAGTCCTGATGAGAAGCTATCTTTTCGGGGCCGATGGAAAAACTCCATTTCTCCTTTTTGTAGGCCACATCCCAATAGCCGCAGACGTCGATGGCTGTATTGGCCATGAGGTTGGGCCAGAGAGACACGAAGTGATCCGTGAATCCCTTACTCGGCTTCTTCTCGGCAGCCCTTTTGACTTTCGTCATTTTATCCGCTATCTTGCGCGCGCCCATGACTGAAAGACCCTCTTCGATCCTTTTCGCCAATTGATTTTGCAGGTCTTCTGATGACAGACGAAGCAGCTCTACAGCATGCCCTTCCGTAATTATGCGACGTCGCATATTTTCCTTGATCGGATCAGATAAGCTTAAAAATCGCAGTGTTCTTGAAATATCACTT
>Ga0364873_10424_pt1 | contig 20689 bp, 17 predicted proteins | sample ExccelAu500001D3_2_FD_206928 | JGI IMG/M metagenome (GOLD analysis project Ga0364873, IMG submission 206928) | Enriched cells from Trout Bog Lake Hypolimnion, Wisconsin, USA - BchlTB.Aug07.5000.01.D3 | ecosystem: Environmental > Aquatic > Freshwater > Lake > Hypolimnion/Profundal zone | place... | reverse complement strand
TCACGTCTGCCAAGACTTTTCTCTACCTTGGGAGGGGCATCCACTACGCGATTGCGCGCGAGGGAGCACTGAAGCTGAAAGAAGCCTCGTACGTGCATGCCGAGGGCTACCCGGTGGGTGAGCTGAAGCACGGGCCGAACGCGCTGGTAAGCGACAGCGTGCCGCTGGTGGTGCTGGCCACGGTGGATCGCGGGCTTGAGGCGTCAGTGATGCGCTACGAGAAGACGCTGCAACTGCTTGCCGACATGAAGGAACAGGGCGCGAAGGTGATTGCCCTTGCGAACGTAGGCGATGCGCGTGTGGCGGGGCTGGTGACTGATTGCGTGAGCGTGCCTGAGGCGTCGGAGTATCTACTGCCGATTCTCGAAGTGGTTCCGCTGCAGTTGTTCGCGTATTTCATGGCGCTGGAGCACGGCGTGGACGTAGATAAGCCGAGAAACCTGAAGAAGGCCGTGGTGGAGAAGGCTTCGGCGGCTTAAAGCGGCTAAAGCAAGCTTTGAAATTGTGCAGACCGATGGTCGTTCCCTTAGGGCTAAAGCCCATCGAACTTTACTGATGTTGGGCGGCGCAGCTGAAGCCGCGCCCTTTCAAAACTGGTCCACTGTAAATGGCATCATGTTCTAAGAATTCGTTGCCCGGGCTCGGGTGTTATTTCGCCGTCGGATTGGGCTTTGGGGCGGTGAGCGGCGGCAATTTGCTGACGGCGGCCACGGGCAGTTCCACCGCGCCAAGTTTGTTGGTGGTATCGTCGTGAACGCCGATGCGGAGAAAATATTCGCCTTTCACAGGCACACTAACATCCTGATGGAAGTGCAACCCATTCTGCAGCAGAGAAGGGAAGGCACTGGCGGGAATGTTGGCGCGGAACCCGCCTCCCGTTGAATTGAGCGCGTTGCCGTCGGCGTCATAGACGAGGATCATGGCGCCGAGGGTGCAGGTATGCGAGCCGTCCGAATTGGCGGGGCAATTGAGGTCGTGGGTGTCGATGCCAAGTTCGACGGTGAAGCGCTGGTAAGGGCCTTTGGTTCTTGCGGCGGCTTTGTTGCCGGGAGCGACGTCGGGTTCAGGGGCGGCGCTGCTGGGCCGGATGCTGGCGACAAAGATGATCTCAGTTGGATCGGGACCGCCGCGCGTCATGGCAGCGCGCAAGGCGTTGTAGGCAGGAGGCTGGCCTTTGACGTCGGCGGGAGGCTCGCCGTGTTTGGGTGGGGAGTTGGGATCGTCTCCATAGTAGCCGCGGCGATAGGCGAGGCTGAGCCCAGGGCGCGCGAGATCGACGTGGATCTTGCGGTAGTCGCCATTCCATTTCTGGTTGGTGGGCGTGTAGGCGAGCGTGTAGAAGTTGGAGCCGACCGCGACGGCCTTTTCGACAGCTTCCTTCAAGCCATTGGTGTTCACAAAGGCCTCGCCGCCAGTGGCCTTGGCCATTTCCTCCATGGTGCCGTGTTCGTCGGCGGTCTGCTGGAAGAATTTCGCCTGGTCTTTTGCGTAGGCGCTGCCAGGGTTGGAGGCGGTCGCGGGCCGCGCGTATTTTGAGCCGGAGTTGATCGCATTCAGCATCGGATCAACCATCAGGCCGCGAGCATCGATGGGGTAAACGGACACCTGGCTGCGGGAGAGCAGTTCGGTTGTCTCGCGAAACTCATCTGCGGATGAGGCCATCACGCTGAACGGATCCTGGTGATAGTTCGCCGGGTTCAAATCGGGGTCGGGCAAGATGTCGATGGGGAACGAGCCGGAAAACCAGATGAGATTTTTGCGACCGGGCAGGGTGCTGAGGTAGCGGCCAAGCTGGTTGAAGGCATCGAGAGTAAAGCGGGCGCGGAGTTGGAGTTGGAGCGACTGGGTTTCGGCCTCGAATTGCTGCAAGTTGGCAACCACCTGGGCCATGCTGGGATCGTCGCCGATAGCGTCCTGGGCCATATCCATCATCGGGTCGTCCGCGCCGGGACTGTCACCGTTCACCGGATCGGACATGACGGTAGAGCCCTTCGGCAGACCCTTTTTTCCATTGAGCGCCGCGCGCAGAACTTCAGGGTCTGAAGTAAATCCCTGCAGCAGGAGGAGCCTGGAGGTAAGGCCGAAGATGGCCATCCGGGTGCCGGGCGGGGAGTCTTTCAGGTACTTGATCATCTGGTCGCGGACCGTGGACTGTGCGGTCATGGGCGTATTCATTGTGTCGAGAAGAAGAACGTTGAGGGCGCCATTGGCCGGTGCAACGGAGAAGTTGGTAAATGTGCCGGGAGGGAGCTTGGGCAGCGGGGGCAGCTGCGGAGCCGCCGGGTTGGATGCATGCTCTTCGAACGACTTGATGGCCTGGGGCTGGCCGTTTTCAAGCACGGTGAAATCGGGCCTGGAGAGTTTGTGAATGGGGTTGCGCTGGGTGTCGGTAACCACGACATCGACTACGACGAGGTTGGTGTTGGCCTGAATGGTGGATGCGGGCTGGAATGGGGAGTTTTGCGCGAAGGAAATCGCAGGGATGCAAACGAAGGCAGCAATGAAGGGCTTGAGAAATTGGCGATTCATGGAGCCCGCTCCAGATAGGACCCTCGATTATAGCGCCGGTGGAAAATCGAAAGGAACCGGAGCGCGCGACGGCGAAGTCCTGGGTGCCGAGGTCCCCTTTGGCGAGGGACCTGGCAGGTGCGGTTGCAAAGCGGATTACTGAATGGTGAGGTTTAAGGTCGTCGTGTGCGACAAGCCGCCGGAGGCTGCGGTTACTGTGAGCGAATACGCCTGAGACTTCAACTGGGCGTTGTTGCCGCATGCGGTGAGCCCGACCGAAAGGGCGATGCCAAGCAAGGCGAGAACAACAAGGCTGCGCCAGCGCCGGGCAGCCTTGCGGAGCTTTGCGGCAAAGGGCAGCAGGAGGAGGCTTAAGGCCAGGGGCAACGATCTCGGCCCGAAAGGAGCGCCAGGCTGCTCGAGGTCAGCCTTGCCGGGCAAGGTTACCTGAAGCATGACGGTGGTTGCGCCCGAGCCGGCGTTGACTGAAGACGGAGAGAAGCTGGCGGTTGCTCCGAGAGAGAGGCCGGAGACGGCCAGGCTCATGGTTCCGGGAAGCGTGGCGGAGCCAACCGGAGAGATCGTTAGCGGGAAAGAGGCAACCGACGCGGCGGGTACGCTATCGGCACCACCGCCCTGCGGCACGATGGTGAAGTCGACCACGTTCTCGCTCAGGACGCCGCTGGTGGCCGGTCCGTAGCTCGCGTCGCCGGAATAGACGGCGGTGATGGAGTGAATCAGGTTGGAGAGCGCAGTGGTGGTGAAGGACGCGGATCCCGAAGAGACAGTTCCGGTGCCGATCTGCGTGGCGCCGTCGTAGAAGGTGACCGTTCCGGTGGGTGGAACGGCCTGCGAAGCGATGGTTGCTGTGAAGGTGACCGCATTGGCCATAAAGGCCGGGTTGGCGTTGGAGGTGAGCCCCAGCGAAGGAGTGATGGGAACCACGGTGAGAACGACGGTGGCGGACGAGGTTGTGTAGTCGGTGGTGTCCGCAGGCGAGAAGGTGGCGGTGAGCGTGTGCTGGCCGACGGTGAGGACGGTGCCGGCGGAGGGCACATAGGAGAAGGCGCCACCGACTGGCGAGGTGGCGTCAAGCTGCGCGCCACTCAAGGGAGTTCCATACACGATGTTGGCGGGCGTGGGCCAGGTGATGGCCGGTGGCTGCTGGAAGACAACGTTGCCGGTTCCCGTGACGTTGTTGGAGAAGTTGGGGCTGGAGGCGGTGGCAGTGATTGTGCCTGTGGTGGTGCTTGACGAAGTGTAGGCGGGAACACTGACGGTGAGGACCACCGAATCGCTGGCGCTCCCGGCCATGCTGGTGGTGCGTGTGCAGGTGAGCGAGGTGACAGTGCAGGTCCATCCGCCGGTCGGGTCGGTAAGCGCGGTGGCGGTGAGGCCATAGGGCAGCTGCAGCGTGAGAACAACCGAGCTGTAGATTTCAACGGTGGAGCTGGTGTTGGTGACGTTGACGGTGACCTGGTCTGCGGTGTCGCCCGCCTTGACGATGAGGGGGCTGGGATTGAATCCGATGGAAAGTGTGGGGATGATGACGGGAGTCACAAAGGAGGAAAGATCGAATAAGGCGTACTCGAGCATCTGCTCCTGTGGGCTCATGGCAGCGGAGGCAGGACACTCGGCGGGATAGAGTGCGCCGGTAGTGGAGGCGTTGAAGACGTGATAGTCGTTGTAGACCACGCGCCCACACTGGTTGGCGGCGGGAGCGCCTACCGGCGCGTTGAAGGTCATCTGCATGACCGGGTTGCCGGTTTGGCCGTTGTAGGAGCCGCTGTTGAGCGTGAGCCAAGGCTGCGAGGGCGCGATGACGCTGGAGACGTCGGTGCGCAGGGTACTGATGTCGATCTGGTTTCCCGTGCCGGTAACGGTGGAGCCGGCGTTCTGGAGCCACTGGGCCATGGTTGCGCCGTCGCTGAAGTTGGTGTCGACGGTTCCCACGCCCGTGTTGAGTGATTGCTCGGCAGACGGGGTCCAGTTGGCCACAGGGGGAAACTGCGCATTATACGGTGCGGCGGGGTCAAGCCAGTCATAACTGAAATGCGTAGCGAAAATGCGGCCGCCCGCGTTGGCAAAGTTGAGCAGGTTGGTGGTGTTGGTGGAGTTGAGCGTGTTGGACGGCAACGTGGCGGTTCCCTGGCAGGGAAACATCACCATGTCATAGGTGCTCATGAGAGTTGAAGAGCTCATCAGCACAGATTGATTGGGAGTGGATCCGCTGATGGCAGCTCCTGAAGACTCGGCTCCCTTGTAGAGGTGGATGTGGCCTGCCGGGTTTTTGGAGCCAGTGTCGTCGGTGAATTCAGTATCGGCGATGCCCATCTGGCGGAAGACGCACTCAAGCGCGTCAACCGAGCCGGTGGAGATGGCGATCATGGGGATGTCGCCCTGGGTGTGATCGGCGGGCATGTGCAGGGCGAGGCCGGTGAGCGGGACGGCTGCAACGGCCTGATTGGGAAACTGACGGCGCCACTTGCCGGCCTGGATGACCACGGTATAGGTGGCGTTGACGGGAACGTTGGCGAGGGTAAAGGTGCCGTCGACTGCGGTGAAGGTGGAGCTGACGAGGTTCGGGTCAGAGGGCGTGGAGTTGGTGGAGGTGAGGCACTGCACCCCGGCGGGAAGCGCGGCCGGCGTGCCGGTGGTGACGTAGACCAGCACGTTGGGCAGGGGAAGAGCGTTGGTCATTCTGGGATCGTAGACCGTGCCGGTGATGGTGGTGGTCTGCGCGGAGGCGCGCGCCGCAAGCAGGGAACACGCCAACAGCAGGCCGAGGATCGCGCTCTTGAGGGCAAACGGGCAATTGAAACGGGCGAGAGAAACCAGGCGGGTGGTGCAACAAGGCAAGGTCATGACAACAGGCGTCCAATTCCACACAGACCTTTCTGCCGTTCAGGATGGCCGCTACCCGAGAGGGGCGCAGCCGATCTGAGATTTGCGGGCAGACCGGCAAGCGTTGGTTCGATTACTGATGATTCCCAGGACCCCCACTATACTCGTTTTCCACAAGGGCTGTCGGTGCGAAATCGACGTATTTCGCAGGAAATTCCCGGGATCAGAAATAACCAAAGTGGGATTCACAAATGGGAACGCCCGGCGCCAGACCGGCGCTGTAAGAACGCGCCCGTGGCCGGATGAATGCCTGGTGGGAGGCGATGGTTACTGGATGCCGAGGACTTTGACGATGACGCGCTTGCGGCGCTGGCCGTCGAACTCGGCGTAGAAGACGCGCTGCCAGGTGCCGAGATCGAGCTTGCCGTTGGTGACGGGCAGTGTTGTTTCGTGATGCAGGAGCAGGGCCTTGAGGTGGGCGTCGCCGTTGTCCTCGCCGGTGCGGTGGTGCTTGTAATCGGGCCGCGCGGGAGCTAGCTCTTCAAGCCATTTTCCGATGTCCTCGATGAGACCGTTCTCGAGGTCGTTGACGTAGACGGCGGCCGTGATGTGCATGGGGGAAACAAAGCAGAGACCATCGCTGACGCCGCTGCGCTGGACGACCTGCTCCACTTCGTCGGTGATGTGGACCATCTCATGCCGATTTTTGGTTTCAAAGACGAGGTATTCGGTGTGGCTTTTCAAGGCGCCCTCCGGGAGTTGAGCCGGCCGTCGCATGGGGCCGGCGAAGCTGCCTTTATCCTAGATGGGTGAGCAAAAAGAATGCATCCCCAGCTGAAGCATTGTGCAGGCGCGGGTTCGATCTGCTGGAGGCGGGCGAGCCGGCCGGGGCCGCGGAGGCGTTTCGCGCGGCGATCAATACGGGCGGCGACGAGCCGACGGTCGTTGAGGCGCATCACGGGCTGGTGCGGGCTCTCAGGGATGCTGGACAGCTGGAGCAGGCGGTGGGCGCGGCTCTGGCGCTGACGACACTAACGCCCGCCGATCCGCTGGCGCATACGGCACTGTCGATTTGCCTGCAGACCGCCGGGCATGCGCCTGAGGCTGAGGCGGCAGCGGCGCGGGCGCGGGTGATGGAGTGGAAGATTCAATTGCAGTCGCCGCCTGGCGCCGAGAGCGAATCGCTGCCGGTGCTGCCTCCGCCGACGAAGGGCACACAGGCTTGAAAGCGCGGAAACGGACTTCGCCCGCTGAGCGAGTGCGGTGGATGCATGACCAACTTGCGCTGGCCTATGGGCCGCAGTACTGGTGGCCGGCGAAGACGCCGTTTGAGGTGATCCTGGGCGCGTACCTTACCCAGAACACGGCGTGGAAGGCGGTTGAACGGTCACTCGACAATTTGCGTGCGGCCGGAGCCCTCTCTCTCGATGGACTGCGCAGGCTGACGCTCAACGAGTTGCAGACGGCCATTCGGCCTTCAGGCTTTTACACGCGTAAGGCTCCGGCGTTGAGGGCGTTTGTTGCGATGGTGGACGGGGAGTTTGGCGGGTCGCTTGAGGCGATGGCGGGCGCGGAGACCGAAGGGTTGCGACGAAGGCTGCTGGCGCTGCCGGGGGTGGGGCAGGAGACGGCGGACGCGATTCTGCTGTATGCACTGGGTCACACGGTTCCCGTTGCCGACGAATATCTGCGGCGGATTGCGGAACGGCATGGGCTGGTTGAGGCGGCGGGCGGGAAGATCAAGTACGAAGCGCTGGCCGGGCTGACGCGCGCGGCGTTTGCCGACGATCCGAAGGCGGAGCGGGCGCGGTTTTACAACGAGTTTCATGCGCTGACGGTAGCCGTGGGCAAGGCACATTGCGGAAGGACAGCGCGATGCGAGGGTTGTCCCTTGGCGGAGGATCTCGAAGGTAGCTTCTAGCTTCGAACTGCAGGATTCCGCTGAACTCCGCAGGCTGAAAGCTTCATCACAATTTCACGCTTGGCTCTTTTTGGGCCTCGCGGCGTAATCTGGAGGCATCATGAGTCCAACACCGCAACAGCCTCAGATGAACCTTGTCCAGACAGACGACTATCGCGAGTCCTACGCCAACAGCTGCCAGGTACGGGTGAGCGTTTGGGATTTCCAACTTGTTTTTGGACTGGCCTCAAGCGAAACCCCGGAGCAGGTGACGATCCGCAACAGCCAGGCGATCTTCCTGAGCCCGCAGCAAGCCAAGGCACTTTGGAATGTGCTGGGCCAGAACCTGGCGCAGTACGAGCAGGCCTTTGGGACGCTGAACCTGGAACCCCAGAGCCATAACTTTCCCGAGGGACCGGTGAATTAGACGGCAGTGGTCAGTGATCAGTGGTCAGTGATCAGTGGTCAGTGATCAGGTTGCAGGGAACGGACTGAGGGCGATTGATTGCGCTTGAAGAGACTCATCGAGCCACGGCTGGACGCGCCGCTGCCACTGTGGATGATTTTTCCGGTCATCTTTGCGGCGCTGTATGCGAGCCACTTCACATTGCTGCGCGTGCCCTACTACTGGGATGAGGCAGGGTACTACATTCCGGCGGCGTGGGATTTTTTCCGCACGGGCTCGCTGATTCCGCTCACAACCCTGACCAACGCTCATCCGCCACTGCCGAGCATCTACCTGGCGCTGTGGTGGAAGGCATCCGGATTTTTTCCGGAGGTGACGCGCGAGGCGGTGCTGATGGTGGCTTCGCTGGGGCTGCTCGCCGTTTGGCGGCTGACCATGAAGCTGGTCGGCGTGCCGCTGGTTGCCTTCTGGACGGTGGTACTGACGGGACTGTATCCAATCTGGTTTGCGCAGAGTTCGCTGGCCCATGCGGATATTTTTGCGGCGGCATGTTCATTGTGGGGGCTGGTGTATGCGCTGCCGGAGCGGGACAGGAAGCCGTGGGCGGCGGCGTTGTGGTTTGCCGCAGCGGCGCTTTCAAAAGAGACGGCCATTTGCATTCCGCTGACTCTGGCGGCCATGAATGGAGCGCAAGCGTTTCGAGCGCTTCCCGCGGCGCGCAAGCGGTTGCTGGTGGAGGCGGCGTGGTTGTCGAGTTGCTTATTGCCGCTGGCGGCGTGGTATGGCTGGCACTATTTCAAGACGGGATTCCTGTTCGGCAATCCCGAGTTTCTGCGCTACAACGCGCAAGCCACGATGGACCCTCTGCGGATATTGGCGGCGTTTGGTCATCGCATTCTTCATCTGACGGCGCACATGAACATGTTTGTGCCGGTGATGATGGGCATTGCGGCCAGACTGCTCGATCCGAGGCCCGATGCGGAGGGATATGCACGGGCTACGATCGGGCGCAGGGAACAGGGGCGCATCCTTGCTTTGCTGCTGGCGAATGCAGTGGTGTTCAGCGTATTGGGCGGAGCGCTGCTGACGCGCTACCTGCTGCCCATGTATCCGCTGGTGCTGCTGGTTGCCGTGACGGCGTTTTACCGGCGCGCGCCTTACTGGCAGGGGCTGGCGGTGTTTTCAGCGGCGGCGTTTGTGCTGGCTCTGTTCGTGAATCCGCCGTATGGGTTTGCGCCGGAGGACAACCTGGCGTACGCGCACGTGGTGCGGCTGCACATGGCGGGAATTTATCAGCTTGAGCATCGCTATCCCGGCGCAACGGTGCTTTCAGCGTGGCCCATGACGGACGAATTGAAACGGCCGGAACTGGGTTATGTGAAGGAGCCGTGGGACGTGGAAGCAATTGACGACTTCAGCGAGGCGCAGATAGCTCGCGCGCAAGCGGAGCCGGAAAAGTATTCGGCGGCGCTGGTGTTTTCAACGAAGTACGATCCGCCGTCGCCGTTGTTGAGCCTTGGCCCGTGGAGCCAGGCGCTGGATGAGCGGTTCTTTGGATTGCACCACGACCTGCCTCCGGAACTGATTGCACAGCAACTGGGCGGCACGATGGTGTGGAAACGCGACGACGATGGCATGTGGGTTGCGCTGATCCGGTTCGACCGGCAGGTGGAGGCGAGGCTGGAAATCAGCCACTAGCTGCTAGCTCCTAGCCTCTAGCCCGTAACCTCTATGGCCGAGCTTTCAGCTATCAACCGTCAGTTTGTGTTGCTTTAAGCGACATGTACTGGCGAGACTCGCAGATCAGAGATTTTCAATGGAAAGATGGGCGCGGGCGGCGATGAGCTGCGCGATTTTTTTTGTGTGGAAGAAAATGCTGGACGAAAGTATGGCGGAACTGCCGTCTTTTGCGAGGACGGCATACTGATGGGCGCCAGCGATGCGCATGTGCTGGACGGCGCGGACCTGATCCCAGGCCATGCGAACCGGCTGCGGATTGGCCTTTGAGCCGAAGAGGAATTCGACACCATACGGGTCAAGCTGCACATGGTAGAAGCTCAATCGGTTGCCGTAGGTCCACAAATAGGGACATAGGGAGGCAAAAGAGAAGGCGCCGAAGAACCAACATAGGGCCTGGAGAGCGCGAGCCCAGGTCATGCCTGCCAGGGGAAAGAGCGCGACGATGACGAAGAGCGCCATCAATCCGGCCAGGATGGCCGTAGCCACGCTGACAACCCTGCAGAAGGCCAGGAAGACGCCGCCGTTGCGAAAGAGGATGGTGCTGTTGGGTTCGGATTCTGGAGACAACTGCTTCAATTGACCTCGATTGCGTGGCGGCCGGCGAGAACGTGCCAGGATTGCAGGAAGTATACAGGGAGTTGCGAATGCTGGATGTGGTGGGTGTCGAAATCTATCAGGGCCTGTGATTCACTTTCGTTTGGGCGGTGCCGGGCGATGAACCAAAGGGGCACCGCCTATAATCAGGCTGTTGTGCATACCTTTTTACCAATTCGAAAAACTAGCTGGCAGCGCTTCGCCGCAGGCATTGGACTAGTGTTGGCGCTGGCTGGCTCACCCATGATTTTCGCGATGGGGCAGGCGGGGAGCGATGGAGGGGGACCCTCAGCCGCAGTCGACCGAGGCCGCATCCTGCTGGTGCTTCCTTTTGAGAACCGCACCGGCCAACCGAGTCTGGACTGGATTCGCGAGGCCGCCGCGGAGTTGCTGAGCAGCCGCTTTGTTTCGGCTGGTTTTGAGCCGATGAGCCGGGCCGACCGGATCTATGCGCTGGACCACCTGGGTCTGCCGGAGGGCTTCAATCCCTCGCGGGCAAGTTCTCTGAAGCTGGCGCAGACGCTGGATGCCGATTCGATTGTGGTGGGCAGCTACATTCTGGACGGGAATTCGATTGTGGCCGAGGCGCGGCTGGTGAACGTGCCGGCACTGCGGATGAGCGAGGTGGTGACGGCTCACGGCGATTTGAAGGACCAGATCGACGTGTTCGACTCGCTGGCGTGGAAACTGACGCGGGAGCTGGATCCTGGTTTCAGCGGCTCAGAGGAGACGTTTGTCGACGCGGGAAAAGGCATCAGGCTGGATGCCTTTGAGCAGTACATCCGGGGCATCACAGAGACCGACCAGGCACAGCGGTTGGCCGACCTGGAGAAGGCAGTGAAGCTGAGCCCGGAGTTCAGCCCCACATGGATGGCGCTGGGCCGCGAGGCTTATAACGGCCAGCAATACGAGCAAGCGGCTGACGCATTCGCCAAGGTGGACAAGAACAGCCCAGATGGGCTCGAGGCTGGCTACTACCGGGGCCTGTCGCTTCTGTTCTCAGGCGATTACAAGAAGGCAGAACAGGCATTTGCCGGGGTGGCGCGTATTTTGCCCCTGGCCGAAGTGGTGAACAATGAAGGTGTTGCCCAGAGCCGGCAGGGGCACGACGGAACGGACCTGTTCATCAAGGCCGAAGAAGTTGATCCGAGCGCGCCGGATTACCACTTCAATCTCGCGGTGAGCCTGCAACGGCACGGCCAGACTGCGGCGGCGCTGAACGAACTGGACCAGTGCCTGAAGCTGAGGCCGGGCGACGAAGAAGCACAGGCGCTGGAAGCAGCGTGGAAGAAACCGGCAGCTCCCAAGCCGCCACCGGCCGCTGCACAGGACGCGGCGGCGGGCGCAGCCAAACCTAGCCCGGATGCGGATGCATCGGCTGATCCGCTGGAGCGAATCGTGCGCAGCTTTGACGCTGCCGCGTTCCGGCAGGCGGCGCAGATGATGGACCAGATGGGCTCCACGCGGCTTGCAGAACTCTCGCCGCTGGAGCGGGCTAAGTCGCTTTCAGCGCAGGCAAGTGGATTTCTGGATCGGGGTCTGTTGCTGGAGGCAGAACGGCTTTACCAGGCAGCGGTGGTTGCCGACGACAAGTGCGCGGAAGCCCACGCCGGCCTGGCGATGGTAAGCGAGCGCACCGGGGCCGCCGATAGCGCCCGCAAGGAAGCCCACTCTGCCCTGGAGCTTGAGCCACGCGTGGACGCGTACCTTGTGCTGGGGCGGCTGGATCTTGAAGAGAGCCACCTGAACGAAGCGCTGAATGAGGGGGCAGAAGCACTCAAGCTTGATCCGGCCAGCCAGGCGGCGCAGGAACTGGTTCGCGAGGTCAAGGCGAAGTCCGGCCAGGGAAAGTAGCGGACGGTTGATCACCCTTGTGTGACGGGCCTCCTACGAATGGTAGGGAATTCAGTCCTATAGTTAGATCGGTAGCCAGATCGAAGCGCCAGAGGAGCAAGCCATGGTCCAGCGCAAATGCGGTTCCGCACTGAGAGTTGCAGCCTGCCTTGTGGGGATCGCCGTCGGCGTGGTCGCAGGCTCGCCGGTTAGCGCCGAGCAGGCGCAATCTCCGAGTCCGCTTGTAGACAAGTTTGTCCTCAAAGACACCGTGCAGCCAGTGACCGAAGGCGAACTGACGCAGGCCCTTGCGCGCGCCAACCAGGATGGGGCACAGGCGCTTCTGGTGGAGATGGACACACCGGGCGGGCTGGTGGAGTCCATGCGCGCAATGGTTGCGGCGATGATGGCCTCGAAGGTTCCGGTGATTGTGTTTGTGGGCCCTTCAGGCGCACGCGCCGGATCGGCTGGATTCTTTCTGCTGGAGGCTTCAGACGTGGCGGCCATGGCCCCGGGAACCGAGGCGGGCGCGGCGCATGTGGTCTTCATGGGTGGTAAGCCCGATGACACGGAAGCGCAAAAGGTGGAGAACGACGCCGAGGCGTTCCTTCGCTCGTACGTGACGCGGCGGAACCGCAACGCGGAAGCTGCGACAGCGGCATTGCAGACTTCGCATTCCTACACGGCCGAGGAAGCGCTGAACCAGCATTTGATTGATCTGATTGCGAACAACGATCAAGCCTTGCTGACGGCGCTGGACGGGCGAGAGATTACACGGCTGGATGGATCGAAGCTGACGCTGCACGTGGGAAATGCGCACATTGAGGTGTTTCGCCCCTCGCTCCGCGACGAATTGCTGGGCTGGCTGGTGGATCCCAACGTTGCGCTGCTTTTCCTGGTGGGCGGGGCGCTGCTGATCTACCTGGAATTCAACTCACCGGGAACGATTGTTCCTGGCGCCCTGGGAACGCTGATGGTGCTGCTGGCCATCTTTGCGCTGAATCTGCTGCCCATCCGGTATACGGCAGTTCTGCTGCTGGTGGCGGCCCTGGTGCTGCTGTTACTTGAGGCAAAGTTCGGCGCGCACGGCGTGCTGGCGACTGCCGGCATTCTTTGCCTGACCTTTGGAATGCTCACGCTGGTGGCTGCGCCGGTGCCTGAGATGCGCATTACGCCGTGGGTGGCGCTTGCGGTGAGCGCGGGATTCGGCGGGATTACGGTTTTCCTGGTTCGATTGGCGGTGCGAGCACGGAGCAGGAAAGCCCTGCTTGGTGCCGACGCCATGGTGGGTTGCCGCGCGGTGGCCATGGAGCCGCTGACTCCGGAAGGGCATGTGCTGGTGGACGGAGAGATCTGGCGGGCAGTGTCGCCGGAACCCGTGGCCAAGGGCGCGAGCGTGCGTGTGGTGAGCCACGAGGACAATTTGTTGCGGGTGACTTCGGATGCGACAGTGATGCCTCCGGAATCTGCTGCTTAACTTGCACGGGAGTACAATCCGTGCTGAGGGAACTCAAATGTCGATATCCGATTTGCCCATTCCAATGCTGGTTTTGATCGCCATCGTTGTGCTTTATTTGCTGAATTCCATCAAGATTCTTCGAGAGTATGAGCGCGGGGTCATCTTCCGCCTGGGCCGCGTGCTGGGAACGCCGAAGGGGCCGGGCATCATTCTCGTTTTCCGGCCGCTGGACCAGATGGTGCGCATCTCGCTTCGACAGGAGGTGCTGGAGGTTCCGCCGCAGGACGTGATCACCCGCGACAACGTGACGATCAAGGTGAACGCGGTGGTGACGCTCTACGTGGTGAATCCAAACGACGCGGCCATCAAGGTGGCCAACTATGTTTACCAGACCTCGCAGTTTGCGCAGACGACACTGCGCTCGGTGCTGGGCGAGGTGGAACTGGACACGCTTCTGAGCCATCGCGACCAGCTCAACCTCAGGATTCAATCGATCATCGACCAGCGGACAGAGCCATTCGGGGTGAAGGTAACGTCAGTGGAAGTGAAGCAGGTGGATCTGCCGGAGAGCATGACGCGCGCCATGGCCAAGCAGGCTGAGGCGGAACGCGAACGCCGTTCGAAGATCATCCATGCCGAAGGCGAGTTCAACGCCGCCCAGAAACTGGTGGATGCCGCCGCGCTGCTGGCCACCGAGCCGATTACCATCCAGTTGCGCTACCTGCAGACATTGACCGAAATCGGTGTTGAGAAAAACACAACCATCGTCTTCCCACTGCCGATCGAGATGATGACGCTGTTCAGCAAGATGGGTGACTCAGCCAAGGCCGCGCTTGAGAAAAAGTAGCGACAAGGAAGGTGCATGAGGGGAGCTTTTGACGACGAAGACGAGAAGGCAGAGCGGCAAAGGCCCCTTCGCGATACCGAACTGACATTGGGGACGGGCACGCTGCTGCTGCTCTTTCTTGGGCTGGCCCTCATTTGCGGTGCTTGCTTCGGGTTGGGTTACGAAGTAGGCCGCGGCGTCGGACAGCCGGCACAAAGCCAAGCGGCCGGAGCCGGTGGGCAGGCCGGCCCGCAGACGAATGGATCAAAGGCCAAGCCCTCAGCCACGGCGCCGGTCGGGGTGCCTGCGCCTGCACCGATGGCAGCCGCGCCCGTCAACGCATCGCAACCCGCAGTCAGCTCCCCGGTTGTGACAATGCAAACCGTGCCAAGCGCAAGCCCGCAGCAGGTCCGTCCTGCACTTCCCGGGTTGAACACACCGTTGCCCTCAAGCGATTCAGGGATGCATGCCGTGCTTCCGCCGCCGGTACAGCTGATGGTGCAGATTGCTGCAGTGTCCCACCAGGAGGACGCCGATGTGCTCTCCACAGCCCTGCGGAAGCGCGGCTATGCGGTGGCTGAAAAGCGTGAACCCGCGGACGGGCTGATTCATGTGCGGATGGGGCCGTTCAACAGCCGCGATGACGCGAATCGCTGGCGGCAGAAGTTGTTGGACGACGGCTACAACGCGATGATCCAGTAGGTGAGCAGGTTTAGCTCTCAGGAGACTCGCAGGTTCCTAAGTGCGCATCCACTCCGGCAGGCCGGATGCGATGGAAGCGCGCACGGCCTGCATGAGCTCTTCGCGAGTCTCGTAGTTGCGCGGGTAGATGGGTGGATGAAAGACGAAGTGCGCCGTGCCCGGGCTAATCGCGAAGCTGCCTTTGGCCATTAGCGTCTCCGTTCCGAAAACGGAAACTGGAATGCACGTGGCTCCTGATTCTTTTGCCAGGTAGAATGCGCCTTTCTTGAAAGGCATCATGCGGCCGTCTTTTGATCGGCCTCCTTCAACAAAAGTTGTGATGTGAATGCCCTTGGCAAGCAGACGCTTGGCCGCGCCCACGCTTGCCTCAGCGGTGGCGGCATTGCCTTTGCGATCGACGGGAATAAATTCGCCGAGCTTGAGAGCCAGACCGAACAAGGGAAGGCTGAAGACCTCGCGTTTGGTGAAAGCGGCGGTGCGTCCGGGGATGCGCGGAATCAGGCCTGGGGGGTCGAGGTTGGAGACATGGTTGGCCATGAAGATGCAGGCCTCGCCGTCGGGGACGTTCTGGAGTCCTTGAACACGGACGCGGATGCCGGCAGCGCGAAAGGCAACGCGGACGATGAAGCAGACCACGTTGTAGAGCGGCGTGGGGTTGCCGGTGATGGCGGCCAGCGGGAGGAAGATGATCGCCGACGGAATGCTGAGAGCGATGACAACGGCGATGACGAAGAACGAAACGATCATGGGCGCTCCACCAGAGAGCAGGACATCAGTTTCAAAAGCGCAGAGCCAAGCTTACTTCTAGTTTCGCATCCATTCGGGCAGACCGGAGGCGATGGAGGCGCGTACAGCCTGCATGAGCTCATCGCGCGAGGCGAAAGCGGCGGGGTCAATGGGGTCATGAAAGGTGACGTGGGCCATGCCGGGCTTGATGCGCAGGCTGCCCTTACCCATGATGGATTCAGTGCCGCAGATGGAGACCGGAATGCATGGAGCACCGGCGCCCATGGCGAGAAAGAAGGGACCTTTCTTGAACGGAAGCATGCGGCCGTCGGGCGAGCGGGTTCCCTCAACGAAGGTGGTGATGTGTACGCCTTTGGCGAGCACGCGTTCAGCTGCGGCAACGCTCTGCTTGGCATCGGCCACATTGCCGCTGCGGTCGACGGCGATGAACTCGCCCATGCGGAAGCCGGTGCCGAGAATGGGCAACTCCATGAGCGAGCGCTTCATGAAGGCCGAGGTGCGGCCGGGAATGAGCGAGATGAGCGCGGGCGGGTCGAGATTGGAGACGTGGTTGGACATGAAGATGCAGGCGCGATCGCGGGGGATGCGGGCCAGACCTTCCGTCTTAAAGCGCACGCCGGCCATCCAGCAACTGCTGGAGAGCATGAAGCGCGTGCCTCTGTAGAGCGGAAGTACGTTGCCCGTAAGCCAACACCAGGGAATGAAGAGCAGAGCCGTGGGGATGCCGGTGACGACCATGGTTGCGACGAAGATGAGAGATGAGAGCATAGGTCTGGCTTGCCGCGATCAAGGATGGAGCTGCCTGAGGCGCGCAGGAAGTTTCTCATAGATGCCGTCGAAGCCGCCATTGGAGAGGATGGCGACGACGTCGCCATTGCGGAGCTGGGGAGCGATTCCGTTGACGATGGCGCGGGCGTCAGGCAGCAACTCGGCCTTGAGGCCGTCGTTGTTGAGGGCATGGACCACGTCCTCGGGGTGCAGACGCTCGGCGCCGGGAATGCGCTCCTGCTGGTAGACGCCGGCCAGGACTACCTTGTCCGCGAGGCGAAGGCTGGCGATCAGGTCAGCCTCAAGAACTTTGCGGCGCAGTGTGTTGGAGCGCGGCTCAAGCACGGCCCAGAGGCGCGATTGCGGATAAACAGCGCGGAGGGCACGCAGGGTTTCGCGGATCGCCGTAGGATGGTGCGCGAAGTCCTCGATCACCGTGATGCCTGCAACCTGGGCGCGCACTTCAAGACGGCGCTTGACGCTCCTGAAGCTTGCAAGCGCGGATTGGATTGCTTCTTTGCTGATGCCGTGCGAGAAGGCCAGAGCAGCAGCGGCGGTGGCGTTGAGTGCGTTGTGCTCGCCGGCCATGCGCATTTCGAGTTCGGCCCAGAGCACGCCGCGGTGCGAGACTTCCCAGCGCATGCGCACTCCGCTGGCGCCGTTTTCCTGACGAAGATTGTTGATGCGCCAGTCGGCTACGGCGGCAAAGCCGTAGCGCTCGACACGGCAGAGCGCGTGCTCGACGCACTCGGTGACGTTGGGGCTGCCGTCGTAGGCAACGACAATGCCACGGCGCGGCACCAGATTAACGAGGCGCTTGAAGGCGGTCTTGACCATCTCAAGGTCGGTGTAGATATCGGCGTGATCGAATTCGACGTGGGTAAGGATGATGGCGTCAGGAAAGTAATGGAGGAATTTTGGTCCCTTGTCAAAGAAGGCGGTGTCGTACTCGTCGCCTTCGACGATGAAGGTGTGCGTGGGCCGCAGCTGAAAGCTGGAGCCGAAATTTTCGGCAACGCCGCCAATGAGGAAGGACGGCTCAAGCGAGGGATCGTGGCGGGCGGCCACCTGGAAGATCCAGGCCAGCATGCTGGTGGTGGTGGTTTTGCCGTGGGTGCCGGCGACGACGAGAGATTCGCGGCCGTTGAGAAATTCTTCGTGAAGCAACGCAGCCATGGAGGTGAAAGGGATGCGCTCATCGAGAATGCGCTCCACTTCAGGATTGCCGCGGGAGAGTGCGTTGCCGATGACGACAAGATCGGGGGCGGGCGAAAGATTTTCCTCCGAGTACGGCTCCATGACGGGAATGCCGAGTCCGTGGAGGAGTTCGCTCATGGGCGGATAGGCCGCCTTGTCAGAGCCCGTGATGCGATGGCCCTGTAACTGAAGCAGGCCGGCGAGTGACGCCATGGCCGTGCCGCAGATGCCGCAGAGATGGATATGCTTTGGCGCCTGGCTCATGGCTTGACCGCCGATTCACACATGTGGAGCGAGGTGTCGTCGCCGACGACCAACCCGGTCTGCACGCCAAAGGTGAGCGTTACATTTTGCCGCGATACGTGGCCGCTGCGCAGCCCGATGGCAACGGGCCCGTCGAAGGCCTCCAGTGCACTCAAGATTGTTTCCTCCAAAAGTTCAGGCTGAGCGCCGGGGGAGACGCAATCGAGCATTTCGCCGAAGATGATGCCGCGGACGCCGTCGAGTTTACCGGCTTGGAGTAGTTGCCACAGCATGCGATCGACTTGATAGGGTTTCGCGCCGGTGTCTTCAAGGAAGAGCAGCTTGCCCTCCGTGTGCGGTTCGAAACTGGTGCCGAGCAGCGAGACAAGAATGCTGAGACAGCCGCCGTAGAGAACGCCGTCGGCCTTGCCGGGCTTCAATGCGCGCATGCCTTCTGCAGTGCCTACGCAGTATGGCTTGCCGGCGAGAGCGGCGTGAAAGCTGGGCAGATGGACGCCGTCATCCAGATAGAAATCCGCTGCAACCATGGGCCCGTGAAAAGCGGGCAGGCCGATTTCATCGAGGAGGCGCAGCTGCGGGCCCGTGAGGTCGCTGTAGGCAAAAAAGGGCTTGGGATGGCTTGCGATCAACTCGAGATCGAGGCCATCGAGCAGGTAGTTGGAGCCATAGCCGCCACGGAGGCATAGGACGGCGCTGGTGTCTTCATCGGCGAAGGCCGCGTGCAGATCAGCGAGGCGCTGCTCTCGCGTTCCAGCGAAGTAGAGCGGGCCGCGGGTTTGCGCAAATTGCCCCACGCGCGGGGCGAAGTCGAGAATGCGCAGGGCATCGAGGCCGCGCTCAACGCGTTCAGGGTTGGCAAAACTGGCGGGAGCAATGACGCCGACGGCAATATCGGTACCGTGGCCCGCACCCACGGCGGGCGGCTTGAGGAGCGATTTGGATTCGGCAGACATGGCTACCAGGCCTCGCCGCGGGCGATAAGTGCCGCTGGTCCAGTGAGACGCAGTTCAGTGCCGGGCCCGTCCCACGCGACCGTCTGTGGGCCGCCGGGAGCCACGACCGTGAGAGGGGAGATGGATTGGCGCAAAGCGAGCACGGCGGTTGCCGACGCGCTCGAGCCTGTGCCCGAAGAGGAGGTGGGCCCAACGCCGCGTTCGAAGATGCGAATCTCGATTTCGCGCTCGCCCGCGAGGCGCACAAATTCCACGTTGGTCTGGTGAGGGAAGTCTTTGTGCACGCAAATTTCGGCGCCGATCTGTTGCCAGGATTTGTGGTGGACGGTGAATTCCGGGTTGTGCACGACGACGACGAAGTGGGGGTTGCCGGTGGAAATTTCGAGGCCGACGATCTCAGTGCCATCCGTCAGCTTGAGCGTGTGAGGCACAAAGCTGGGCACGCCCATGCCGGTGGTGACCTGAAGGGTGTGGCCATGGCGCGCTTCAATGTGGCAGATGCGAAGTCCGGCGTCTGTAGTGATTTCAAGATCGTCGCCGGGCTGAGCATCGATTGCCTCGGCCATCCAGGCAGCCACGCAGCGAGTACCGTTGCCGCTGATTTCGGCGATGGAACCGTCGGCGTTGTGGAGGCGGATGCGGCCGGATTTTAACCCTGATAGTGTGGACTCGGTCGAGGTGGATGGAGCCCAGGCAAAGAATTCGATGCCGTCAGCGCCGACGCCGGTGTTGCGATCGCAAAGACGGCGCGTGAGGTCCGCCCAATCGTGCTCCGCGGCTGCGTCTTCCATCACGATCAGGAAGTCGTTGCCACAGGCGTGGGCTTTGGTAAACGGAATCAATCTTCCTCCAGAGAATCAGTGTTGCGCTTGCTTCAGGTACGGGCGGAATCAGGTAAGCCGGTTCCGGTTGACTGGCCGCGCGCATGGCCCAGAGGCTCGATCTAAAGCATGGCCTTGCCCGATGCTACCACCGCTGCAGGGCCGCTGTTGAAGTTGGACGACTGAGGAGAACCGGAGACGTACATTGCTCCCGAGGGCTGCCCCGGGGCTGTGAAATGGGCGACGGCCGTCAGGCCTTCGGGGTGGGCTTTAACGGCGAGGTCGACCGGATCGCCATCGAAGGCGAGCACGATGGAGGCATGGGCGGCGGGCGCCTTCAGGGCTTCGTCCCAGATCGATAGGTCGGCTTCGTTAATGGTCTGACGGAGCGGAATTCCAGTAAGCGCAACAATCTCGGGATCGACTGAAGTTTCCATCAGGCAAATTGCGCCGGGACGCGCTGCCAACTGCGAGCGGAGCACGGGCGGGATGGCGAGCTGATAGGGGCGGTGCGCGTCAATATTCTTGAGGCCTTCGACATACGTCAGAGGGCGCTCGCGCACGACGAACCAGGTGTTGAGAGCGGTCAGGACGAAAAGGACTGCGGCGGCGTACTTTGCCCATTGCGGCTTGAAGTCACGAACAAGAGCTATAAGGGATGCGGCGACAAAGCCAAGCCCCAGCGCGAGCGCGGGCAGCAGTTCCATGCCGTAGCGGGTGTTGTACCAGGAATGCGGCCACCAGACTGGGAGAAAAATGGGCACCGAGCCGTAGGCGACCGAGTAAGCGTAGAAAGGAACGGGGAGCCAGAGCAAGAGGGCCCAGGCAAAGGAACGACGGCGCGCAACGAGCCATGCGCCCAGAGTTCCGGCAGTGGCGAAGAAGAGAATGGTGTTGCCCCATGCCGCGGCGGTTGCATCCATCTCTGCAGCTTTCAGGAAGAAGAGCAGCGAGACCCAGGGGTTATGCCAGCCTGGATGCGGGGGCCCGGCGCCATGCGACATCGTGCGCAGCTCGATGGCCTTCGCGGAGTAAGGGCCACGCGAGAATTCGAGCCAGTCGCCGAAGGCCACAGAGTTGTAAATGAACCAGGCAATGGGTGCGGCGACGACACAGGCGGTAAGAAT
>Ga0364873_10423_pt1 | contig 20740 bp, 20 predicted proteins | sample ExccelAu500001D3_2_FD_206928 | JGI IMG/M metagenome (GOLD analysis project Ga0364873, IMG submission 206928) | Enriched cells from Trout Bog Lake Hypolimnion, Wisconsin, USA - BchlTB.Aug07.5000.01.D3 | ecosystem: Environmental > Aquatic > Freshwater > Lake > Hypolimnion/Profundal zone | place... | reverse complement strand
GCAGAAGTTACATATCCAAGCGCTCTCATCTGCCGAAGAGGCGATCCGACAGACCCGCGCAAAGGTCACTGCCGCCTTCGAGCGACTTGCTGCACTTGGTGTAGATATTGAAAGCGCACTTGATGACGAAGATCGTCCTAAGGAGAGCGAGTTCACTCGCCCACAACAAGCAGCAAAGGCTCCCTCACATGCGAGCGCGACAAAACCATCTGGCTCTCGTACAACTACTTCTCGCAAGAGCGTAGGGAATAAACCAAAGCAAAAGTAATGGCTGTAAAACCCTCCCGATATATCGCCCCCATCGATGGCCTTCGGGCGATAGCGGTCACCGCTGTAGTTCTGTATCACCTTGGCTTGCAATGGATCCCAGGTGGATTTTTAGGTGTTGATTTATTCTTCGTCATAAGTGGCTACGTCATCACTCGACTCCTGCTCGACTCGATCATGAGCAAAGGCGCACTCGATCTCCGAGAGTTTTACTGGGCCCGCATACGACGTCTCGCCCCTCCGCTGATCTTCATGCTGATCGGAACTAGCCTGATCATTGCACTCTGGAAGCCAGATGCCATTCACCGATATTTAAATGACCTGCCATACGTCCTTACCGGCAGCGAAAATTGGCACCTCGTTGCGGTGCATCAAGATTACTTTCAAGCGATCGGTCGACCTCCACTTTTACAACACACCTGGTCTCTTGGAGTAGAGATTCAGTTTTATCTCCTCTGGCCTCTCATTCTCTTACTCATATTGCGATACCTCGGAAGAAAGAGCGTTGCCAAGGCTTCGCTTGTAATCGCCGCGGTCTCTGGTTTCGCGTTATTTATCTACTCGCTCAAAGTCGATTCAACACAAACCAACCGTATTAGCCATATCTACTTCGGCACCGATACCCACAGTCTTGGACTCTTCTTAGGTGCGGCGCTTGCGGTGAGTTGGGTTCCCGCAAACCTCAAGAAAGATATTTCACAGCGCGCACAGGATTTCGTAGATGGAGTCGGAGTCGTAGGACTACTTGGCCTGCTCTCAACCTTCTTCTTTATCGATGAGAGCAATCCCGCGCTCTATCGAATCGCATTTCCTTTGGCCGCCCTTTTTGGTTGCGCGATCATCACCTCGCTTGTGCACCCAGCATCTCGTTTTTCACCACTGCTGAGCGCGCGACCAATCGTCTGGATTGGGCAACGTTCGTATGGCATCTATTTATGGCATTGGGTGATCTTTCAAGTAACTCGGCCGAATGTAGATCTTGCAGGCGCTAATTGGGCGATCAATAGTGCGCGAATTTTGATCGTTATTGCCTTAGCTGATATCTCGCTACGTTGGATAGAAATTCCGATTCGAAGTGGGCGCCTGAGCACCTGGATTCGAGGCATGAAATATCGAACTTCACGCGTACGTCGTTTAGAGAAGATTTGGGTCGCATCAGCGATCTTTGCGCTGGGGATGGCAACGGCTGGCTCTGCATGGGCTGCGGTGATTGAAGTACGCCACAGCAACTCCGTAGATACCTCCGTTACCTCGGTAATACAGGAGCCAACGCCGGTTATAACAAACTCAACAAATACTCCCGTTGCACATCCCGGCCTTTGGGTAACGGGTGACTCCGTCATTCTGGGGATTCGTGCGAAATTGGCGGCTCACTACCCCATTGCTTTAATCAATGCTCGCGTGGGAAGGCAGATCGGTGAGTTGATTCAGGTAGTCACAAACGATCGAGTCGGTCTAGAGAATGCGACGGTGATTTTGGATCTGGGAAATAACAATCACCTCACCGAGAGCGATGTACGCACGCTCTTTGAACTGCTCAAGAATCAACCGAAGATAATTATTGTCGATGCTGCTGTCCCCCGAAGTTGGCGAGATGATAATAATCGGATTATTCGAAAGGTAATTGTGGATTACCCACAAACAAAGTTAGTCGACTGGGCCAGTATTTCAGCGGGGCATCCAGAGTACTTTGCGCCAGATGGGGTTCATTTAGATGATGCGGGTAGTGACGTCTACGTCAGCGCTATTTTAGAGGCACTGAAGTAGACGCAACCTATAACTTTTATTAACTAACTACCTTTTGCTTATAACTTTTGCGAGTGAAGAACTACTAGGAATATTGGCCAGGAAGTCCAAAGACCTTACCTGCAACAGAAGTTCCATCTGCGTAGACAGCTGAAATTCTAAATGAGGTCCAACCAGTAGTGTCGTTCTCGGTCACATTGAGTGAGAGCTGAGTCGCTGGAACAGTTGCGATCAATTTAAATGGACCGCCATTTGAAGCCGCCTCGACGTTGAAGGTTGCAACGGCTGATGACCCCTTTGCTGGATACCAGAATATTGCCGCTCCGGTCGATGTGTAATGCGCAACGATTCCTACCGGTGCAAGATCAGTCGTAGCAGTCGCTGGAGCTGCTGGCGTTGTTGCTGGAGTAGCAGTCGCTGGCGCTGCTGGCGTTGTTGTCATAGCGGTTGGTGATGAAGTATCGCTAGGAGTAGTTGAGGGGGTAGCGGACGCTGTAGGAGTAGTAGATGCCGCTGGAGTTGAATTTGAATTGTGGTTTCGAGCAACAACCAAGACCGCGATCAAAACCACACCGATGATGACCCACATAAGTACGCGTGAAGAGGACTTCTGCGTTGCAGCCGGTGCCTTTGGCGCTACTGGAGTTGGAGTTGGAAGCACGGCAGTTGGCTTCGGTGTCGAATCTATTGAAATCACCGGAGTTGTTTCAGTTGATCCATAGTTCATCGATGGAACTGGTGGAATAGCGATTCGTGTAGCGACTTTGCGAGCCGCGCTTTTCTTTGCAACAGCTTTCTTGGCGGGAGCTTTCTTAGCTACTACCTTCTTCGCTGCGCTCTTTTTAACTACTGCCTTTTTGGCCACTGCCTTTTTGACTGTGGCCTTCTTGGCCACGGTCTTCTTTGCAACTGCCTTCTTAACTACAGTCTTTTTCGCTACTGCCTTTTTGGCGGCGACTTTCTTTGCAGGGGCCTTCTTTGCGGTCTTCTTGACTGCCACTGGTGACTCCTCGTTTGAATGTGACCTTAACTCTGATCAACATGGGGCTAACTAATGGCAAAATCGTACCTTAGTTAATTTAAACTTTAGAGTAGCCTCGAGTAAATATTCCTATAACTCTGTCGAGAGCAGCGCCTTTATCTCCGGCAATATCTCTGCAAGAGCCTGTCCCCTATGACTAATTTGATCTTTGATCTCTGCCGGCAACTCTGCTGTTGTTTGGTTATAACCATCAGGTTGAAAGATCGGGTCATAACCAAATCCATTGCTTCCCCGCGGTTCCAGCACGAGGTGGCCATCGATTCTGCCCTCTTTCGCAATGATCTGTGGACTCTCGTGGCTAGGTGAGGGTACGACCAGAGCAACGGCACAGGTGAAATGTGCCGCTAGCGATGGGGCTTCTAGCTCGTTAATCTCACGAAGTACCTTTTCAAGATTCGCTCTGTCATCGCCATGAGTGCCAGCCCACCTCGCAGAATAAATTCCTGGGGCGCCACCGAGCGCGTCGACAGAAAGTCCGCTGTCATCAGCGAGGGCAGCCAATCCGGTGTACTGCGAAATCTGCTCTGCCTTCAAAAGCGCGTTCTCCGCAAAGGTAGAGCCGGTCTCTTCAACATCAGGCATATCGGGATAGTCGCGCAACCCAAGGACTTCGATGGCCAATCCAGCGGATTCAAGGATCCGTTCAAATTCCTCGACCTTGCCCAGATTGCGGGTCGCCAAGACAATTTTCATTCTGTGGGCCATTAAGCGAGGGCTTCGGCTTGAAGGCGGGTGAGTTCGGCACAACCTGCTACGCCGAGGTCTAGTAACTGATTGAGAAGCGCGCGATCAAATGGCACTCCCTCGGCAGTTCCCTGGACTTCAACAAAATTTCCATCTCCGGTGCAGACGATATTCATATCCGTATCGGCGGTGACATCCTCTTCATAGCAAAGGTCGAGCATCGGCACGCCCTTGATAATTCCGACGCTGACCGCTGCGACAGATTGGCGAAGTGGTTTGCGATCTCCGATGATGTGGCCTTTGCCCTTTGCCCAGGTAATCGCATCTGCGAGCGCGACATAGGCACCGGTGATTGCGGCAGTTCGCGTGCCGCCATCAGCCTGCAATACATCGCAATCGATCACAATTGTGTTCTCGCCGAGCGCGTGGGTATCTACAACGGCGCGAAGTGATCTACCGACGAGGCGAGAGATCTCTTGGGTGCGTCCCCCGAGTTTTCCTTTTACGCTCTCGCGATCAGAGCGAGTGTGGGTAGCGCGAGGCAACATCGCATATTCACTTGTCACCCAACCCTGGCCCTTGCCCGTTAACCAGCGTGGTACTCCAGGAGTAAATGAGGCAACACAGAGTACGCGAGTATTACCAAATTCAACGAGAACAGAACCCTCGGCATTCTTCAACCAATTACGAGTGAAGGAGATTGGTCGGAGCTCATCTGCTCCGCGATTATCTAAACGTGCACTCATTTATATTTCCCCTTCGACGCTTGTTACTTCTGGACCTAGGAATCGACGCGCTAACTTTGTATATGAATCGGTATCACCAGTGGCGATAAATTTATAGACGGGGTTCCCCGAATCGTTGAGCAGATCTTTCTCAACCAATGTGCGATACAAATCTTTTGCCGTCTCTTCAGCGCTAGAGACCAGCGTGACCCTATCCCCCATGACATATGAGATAACGCCCGTAAGCAGCGGGTAGTGGGTGCAACCAAGAACGAGGGTATCGATATCTGCATCGATCAGCGGTTGTAAATACTCACGAGCCACGGCGGTAATTGCCGGTCCCGATGTTTCGCCACGTTCCACAAATTCGACAAAGGCGGGACATGCAACCGAGGTGATAGAAAGTTGAGGTGCGGCAGCGAAAGAATCCAAGTAGGCGCCGGAATCTATTGTGGCGACCGTGCCAATCACGCCAACTCGACCAGATCTTGTGGCTGAGACTGCGCGTCTTGCTGCAGGTTGAATTACTTCAAGAACCGGAATTTCATAACGTTCGCGCGCATCACGAAGAGTCGCTGAGCTCGCAGTGTTGCAGGCGATCACGATTGCCTTTACACCTGCGGCGACGAGTTGGTCCATAATTTCTAGCGCAAATGAACGAACTTCAGCGAGCGGTCTTGGGCCGTATGGACCTCGGGCATTGTCACCCACGTAAATAATCGATTCCCCGGGAAGTTGATCAATAATCGCACGCGCAACGGTCAATCCACCAAGCCCCGAGTCAAAAATTCCGATGGGTGAGGAAGAGGTTGGTTGCAACACTCCCTCAGTCTAACCGTTGCTAAGTAGGTTCAGGAGACTTGTCTGGAGCCAGCCGAGCCAGAAATAGACGGCGAAGATTGGTTTCGAAGGATCCTCATCAGAGAGCGTTTCAAAGTGCTCAAATGAGTCCTCAGAGATTTCAAGGCGAACGGATAGCGCAAGGCGCAGGTCATTGATTGCCATTAACCAGGTTTCGTTATCTAGCTCCTCGACGGTTCCATCTCTATCTTCGTCAACGATGATCGCCAATGCGCTTCGAACTTGAGCGAGGGTCCTTTTCTTCTTTCCACGAAGCGTTGGCTCGGTATATCGTCGAAAGTCTGCGGCCGCTTCAGGATCGGCATATGCATTGGGAAGCAATCGCAGAAGAACAGGATCATCCGGCGTTGTCACCTCTTCAGGTGCTGTCTTGAGCTGCGCCATTAACTGCGCAAATGGATCGCTTTCATCATAATGATGGTTGAAATCACCTTCACCTAGCAACTCAAGTAATTGTTCAACCAAGTTGATCAGGATGTGAGCCTCGTCAAGGGTGAGGTCGAGTGAATATAAATCTCCGTCGCGAATGAATTCAGACATCGCTACGCCTAAAACTTATCGTCACGTTGCAGGGTTGCCCAGAGGCCGTGTTCGTGTAGACGTTGCACATCGCGCTCCATCTCTTCACGAGAGCCAGAAGTTAGAGCAGCCCGACCTTGAGTATGTACTTGCATCATGAGTGATTCGGCGTGCTCCGCCGAAAAGTTAAAGAGTTTTATGAAAACGTAGGTTACATATGACATCAAATTTACTGGATCATCCCAGACGATAGTCACCCAAGGCTTATCGACCAATTGCGAAATATCGAGATCGGATTCGATCAAAGTATCAAATGCCACGCTCTATCCTTTCAGAATCTTCATCGCACCCAGACCGTCACCGGACTGGTCTGGGTGCCAGCATAAGTCTGATCCGCAGCGATTGATAAGTGATATTGAATGAACCCTGGTTGATCGTTGGTGACGTTAAATATTGCGGTTCCCGTTGCATCAGTCATGGCCGCAGCTCCAGTACTGAGTGAAACCGATACTCCCGCGGCTGCCGGAAGCACATGGGCCGTGATCGGATAACTCACGCCGGCTTTCATCGAGGCGGGAATGCTCCACGCAATAATTCGAGATACGTTAATGGCAACGGTAGGCGTATCGCCTTCTAGGCGCTGCCAGGTTCCATCGCTATACATTCCGATATTGGTGTTCTGTGTCAGTTGCAATGTGGCCTTGAAGGTACCGTCGGCAGCAGTCACGCCATCTTGAACAGTCATCCAGGTACCACCCGCGATCTGGGTTTGAACGTGAACCGGGATTCCCGCGGCTGGTGTCTTATCGGGTAGTGCAAAGCTTCCCGTAATGGATGTGGGGGTTCCCACTGAAATATTTGTGGAATCCGCGGTGAGTGAGGCGCTCACAGAATCAGGAGATATCGCAAGGGCAACTACGCGAATCGCCTGAAAGGCGGTCGGATCTTCCATTCCAAAGGTCCACTCCGATAGGCCGCCTAAACGATATAGAGCTACCAAGTTTGCCCGCGCTGTGAAGCTCTGTGCATCCTGGTACCAGACGGTGCGATAAGCGGTGCAGGTTGTTAGCGCACCACTTGCGGTCGTTCCGTTATAAACCTTTTGATACGTGAATGAGGATTCGGCGAAGGTTTGATTGTAGGTCGGAGTCGCACCATACGTCGCTGCAAGTGAGGCCGCATTGTGCATCACAAAGGTTGCGACTACTCCTGGGGCGACCGCCTTGGTGTAATTAATCGGCAAGGTCGGACAGGTTCCCGTGACCTTTGTAACCCAGTCACGGCCGTAGCCTGGGATACCAATATATATTTTCGAAGCCGGGATTACCGATACCGCGTAAGTAACCGCATTTGTAGTCCATTGCAGCGGGCCGATCGGTCCGGGAGTTGAAGTTGAATAGTCATAAGCCATGATGTGCAGTTGATCAATCAAGGATGCAACTTGCGACCAGGCATATAAGTAATACCCCTTCTTTCCCGAGGTTGGATCGAAGAGCGGAGGCGTTGTGATGGAAAGAAGTTTTCCTTGAGCGTGAAGCGCGGAAGATAGATCGGTTAGGAATTGCACCCATCGCACCTGCGTTGTTGGCCAAGTCGAGATGGGATCTACATAAGCAAAATTTTCGAAGTCCAGATCGATGCCATCAAATTTATTAGTGAGTACCAAATTGACGATGGTGTTTACGACGTTGGCGCGCGATGTCGGATTAGCCAATAAATTCGAGAGCACCATCTGTGAAACCTTGCCGGTCTTGGGATCGACATCGGTGCCATCTGTGATGGTGGGAATTATCTTGAAGCCGGCGGCCTGCATCGATTGAATCGGCACAGCCATGGGAACGCCTGGATTTGCAGGTGTATAGAGATCTGTCACGGTTTTTTGATCTTTAAGGCTGAACCAGAAGGGCGAGACTTGTTGGATTAAATCCGCGTTAAGGATGGCTGATGGGAGCGCAGTCTTCATAGAGTAATAAGGAATCCACCCGGTCAGGATCTTTCGTGGTGGAGCCACCGTCGATGAATTTGGTGAAGCACTCGAAGTGCTTGCAGGTGCTGGAGAGACTGCAGTTGAAGATAAGGGGGAGGCTGTTGGGGATGGCGTTGAATCAGCCCGTGCCAGATCCAGGTGCCCGAAGGAGAGTTCACCTGAAGAGAAACTCGAGCCAATCATCAAGATTGCGCTAGCAAGCGCGACCTTGCCAAGAAGAGCAGACCTGCTCGGCCTCACTCTTTCTTCAATCCGTCATATATCTCTTTGCACGTAGGGCAGATGGGAAACTTTTCGGGATCTCGACTTGGGACCCACTTCTTGCCACAGAGCGCGCGAACTGGCTTTCCAGAGACCATGGCCTCGGTGATCTTCTCTTTGCGTACATAATGCGAAAAACGTTCATGGTCGCCATCATCATTTGGCGCCAAGCGCTCCTCTTCCAGGGTATCGGTGCCACCAATACCGATCGGCTCCCCGCGAGATGGGGCAAAAGGGTTTTTCATAACCTCAATGTTATCGCCTACCATTACTCAATGAAGGATCTACTGCGTACCGCCGACCTATCCCCCGCTGATGTCGAGCTTCTATTAGACACGGCTGCGGAATTTGCGATCAAACCATTCTTGGCCAACACCGCGCTCGCCAACCGCACAGTTGCCATCTATATGACAAAGCCTTCAACCCGAACCCGCTTAGCCTCAGAAACTGCTGTGGCTCATCTGGGTGGAACGCCGATCTTCATTCGCGGAGATGATCTACAGATTGGCCGCGGCGAAACGATTGCAGATACCGCTCGCATTATTAGCGGGTATGCCTCCGCTCTCATTATTCGTACGTTTAAACAATCGGACGTAGATGAACTTGGTGCCAACTCCACGATTCCTGTGATCAATGGGTTAACTGATGAAGATCATCCGACTCAACTGCTGGCCGATTGGGTAACCATTCGAGAAGTTTTTGGTAAAGATATTTCTGGAAGAAAATTTACCTATGTGGGCGATGGAAACAATATGGCTCATGCGTGGTTAACGATGGGCGCACTCATGGGTGCACACGTCGTGGTTGCTACTCCTGGCGGCAGTTATGCCCCTTCGCAATCGATGGTTGCCGCGGCAGAAGAGATTGCAAAGAAGACGAATGCAAAGATTGAGGTACTCACCGATCCCGAGGCTGCCGCTAAAGATGCAAGCGTTCTTTATACCGATGTCTGGATGTCGATGGGCGATCCTGAAGATGAAAGAAGCGCAAAGCTCAAGGCACTTGCACCATATGCAGTCACTCCCCATCTCATGGGGTTGACCACGAGTGATTCCATTTTCATGCATTGTCTGCCAGCCCATCGTGGCGAAGAGGTAGCAGCAGAGGTCATCGATGGAGATCGCTCGGTCATTTGGCGCGAAGCTTTCCATCGCCGGACAACTATTCAGGCAATCCTCTATCACCTCGTCCGTGGCGATTTGATTGGGAACACCTATTAATTTCTTTTAACTGGGTTTTTTGACTTCTTTTAACTCGCTTTTCCTAGTTTTTGACCTATGAAATCACTATATTTACGCCATGCGTGTAGCCGTTCCGAAAGAAACACGACCTGGCGAAAAGCGAGTCGCCCTCGTACCCGACATCATTTCAAAGCTCACAAAAGCTGGACTTGAAGTCACTATTGAATCCGGGGCAGGAGTGGAAGCGCAGTTCTCTGATGCGCAATTCACGGCAGCCGGTGCAACCGTTATTGGCGGAAATGTCATAGGTGATGCCGATGTGATTCTCTCGGTTCAGCCGCTCACCCCCGATCAGATCGCCTCCCTCAAGAAGGGTGCGATCACGATCTCCTTCTTATCCCCCACAACTGCTCCAGACTCCGTAGCGGCAGCGGTCGCTGCTGGTGTCACAGCAATATCGTTGGAGCTCGTTCCTCGCATCTCGCGGGCACAATCTATGGATGCCCTTACCTCTCAGGCCCTTTGTGCCGGTTACAAGGCCGCTCTTGTCGGAGCCGAACTATCACCGCGATTCTTCCCACTCCTCATGACCGCAGCCGGCACGGTCACTCCTGCCAATGTTGTTGTGTTGGGTGCGGGAGTTGCTGGGTTGCAAGCTATTGCAACGGCTAAGCGACTTGGTGCGGTAGTAAGTGCATACGACGTCCGCCCTGCATCTGCAGATGAGGTGCGCTCAATGGGCGCAAAGTTCATCACGTTGGAACTAGAAGCTCTTGAAGGCGCTGGAGGATATGCGCGTGAGATGACTGAAGATCGTGCAGCAAAGCAGCGCGAACTCCTGACTCCTTATATCGCTGCAGCCAATGTTTTGATTACGACCGCAGCGGTTCCAGGTCGCCCTGCTCCACGTTTGGTGACTGCTGAGATGGTTTCGACCATGGCTCCCGGATCAGTTGTTGTAGATCTCGCTGCGGAAACTGGTGGCAATGTTGAGGGCAGCAAGCCCGGTGAAATTATTCTCACCGACAATGGTGTTCGAATTTGGGGTGGCAAGGATGTTCCAAGCCAACTCGCCTTCCATGCCTCAATGCTCTTTTCACGAAATGTAGTCAACCTTCTACTTTTGATGGTGAAGGATGGCCAAGTAACTCCGAATTTTGATGATGAGATCATCGATGCCGCAACCGTCACAATGAACGGCGAAAATCGCAAGGGAGCCAAGTAAATGAGTAATGGTTTAGCGCTGCTATCCATCTTCGTCTTATCAGTATTTATTGGTTTTGAAGTTGTTTCAAAGGTCTCGACCACGCTTCATACCCCGCTGATGTCAGGAGCCAATGCGATTCACGGCATTATTTTGGTCGGTGCAATCACTGTTACAGACCGTGCAAATACCAATTTAGAACTTGGCTTGGGCATTGCTGCCGTCATTCTTGCAACGATCAATATGGTGGGCGGATTTGTCGTCACCGATCGAATGCTTGAAATGTTCAAAGGTAAACCCCGCGTTAAAAAGGATGTAGAAGTTAGCGGAGGTGAGTCAAAGTGAGCGCAAATCTCTATGGCGTTTTAACGCTCGCTGTTGCCGCCTGCTTTATCTTGGCGCTCAAGGGACTCTCTTCACCTAAATCTGCCCGCCGTGGAAACTTGATCGGCGCAGCAGGTGCTTTCATCGCAACTGACCTCGTCTTCTTCTCTCCAGGTATGACTCATAACCACAAGTGGTGGATTCTTGGCGCAATTGCAATTGGCGTTCTTGTTGGCGTTCCGGCTGCTCGTAAAATTCAAATGACTCAGATGCCACAACTCGTCGCTCTCTTTAACGGAGTGGGTGGAGGCGCTGCCGCACTCGTTGCGATCGTTGAATATTTGAAGTTAGGCGCCGGGGCTAGCACGGCAGATGTGGTCGCGACCGTCTTCACGGTCATCGTCGGCTCTGTTTCCTTCTCCGGATCCGTGATCACATTCCTGAAATTGCAAGAGATCATGACGACGCGTCCTGTCGTCTTTCCCGGAGGTCGCTTTGTTATAGCTGGAACTCTTCTTGGAACTCTTGGTGCTGCGGAGTGGGTCATCCATTCCATGGGAAACACATCACTTCTCGTGATGGCCGCCCTGGCACTGGTCTTTGGTGTTCTCTTTGTTCTACCAGTTGGTGGAGCCGATGTTCCGATTGTTATCTCGCTACTTAATGCATTTACTGGTTTAACAGTTGCCGCCAGCGGCTACGTTCTACAGTCCACACTTCTGATTGTTGCTGGAACCCTGGTTGGTGCATCAGGAACGATCCTCACCCGATTGATGGCGGCAGCGATGGGGCGTTCACTCTTTGGCACGCTCTTTGGTGCATTTACCGCAAAGCCGCAAGCCGCGGTTGAAGGCGGTGAGGTGCGGTCGGTGAAATCTGGCTCACCCGATGATGTCGCAATCCTGCTCAACTATGCGCAGCGAGTTGTCATCGTGCCCGGTTTTGGTCTTGCAGTGGCTCAGGCACAGCACACCGTTCGCGAGTTGGCAGATCTTCTTACCTCAAAGGGAGTCGATGTCGCATATGGGATTCACCCTGTTGCTGGTCGCATGCCAGGACACATGAACGTGCTGCTCGCTGAGGCCAACGTCCCATATGAACAATTGGTGGAGATGGATGAGGTCAACCCCACCTTCCCACAGACGGATGTCGTGCTCGTTGTTGGAGCTAACGACGTTGTTAATCCAGCTGCTAAAACGACACCGGGTTGCCCCATCTATGGCATGCCAATCTTGGACGTTGCCTCGGCCGGAAATGTCATCTTCCTAAAGCGTTCAATGCGCCCGGGATTCGCTGGAATCGAGAACGAACTTCTCTATGACCCAAAGACCACATTGCTCTTTGGCGATGCGAAGGATTCGTTGACGAAGGTTGTATCCGCACTCAAAGCTCTGTAATCACTCGCTTGCCAGTTTGTTAATGAGAGCCTGATCAGCGCGACGTTCGAATCGGAAAAACTAGAACACGATTCTCACCGTCGCACTGATCGGGCTCTTCGCGTATGCGCCAGGAAGTCAGAGGAGTAAGAGAATCGTGTTCTAGTTCTTCGATTCTCGTCTCCTGCTGACGAACTGACTTGGATGCGAGTCGGGAAGTCAGAGGAGTATGAGAATCGTGTTCTAGTTCTTCGATTCTCGTCTCCTGCTGACGAACTGACTTGGATGCGAGTCGGGAAGTCAGAGGAGTAAGAGAATCGATTAAAGCTTGGCGCGTTCGATCTGAACTGGCCAATGCGTCTGTGCACCAAGCACGTGAGCCGCATGTAGCGGCCAACGAGGATTGCGCAAGAATTCGCGAGCCAACATCACTGCATCGGCTTGCCCAGATTCGATGATCGAATCTGCTTGATGCGGATCGGTAATCATTCCGACTGCCGATGTCAGGAGCGGTGAGGCCGCCTTGATAGCCTGCGCGAATTGGACTTGGTAGCCAGGCCCAACCGGGATCTTTGCATGTGGAACATTCCCACCACTAGAAGCATCAATGAGGTCAACGCCAAGCGCGCTCAACTCATTCGCTAGTTGCACGGAATCTTCAATGCTCCAGCCACCTTCGGTCCAATCGGAGGCAGAAATTCTGACGAAGAGTGGAGTTGATTCTGGAATGCTTGCGCGGACTTCTGCCACGACTTCTTTCAGGAATCGAGTGCGGCCAGCGAAGTCTCCCCCGTATTCATCGCTCCGTTGATTAGATAGTGGCGAGTAGAACTCATGCAAGAGATATCCATGTGCGGCGTGAATTTCGACAAGATCAAAACCTGCGGCGATCGCACGCTTAGCAGCGGCTCCGAAACTAATTACTAATTCATTTATTTCCGTAACGGTTAGCGCGCGAGGAGTTGGATAGCCTTCGAAGGCAATCGCACTTGGCGCAACCGACTCCCATCCCCCTTCATCTGGAGTTGCCATTCGATGGTCAGACCAAGGAAGTGCGGTTCCACCTTTGCGACCCGCATGAGCCAATTGAATTCCAACCTTTGAGCCCATGGAGTGAGCGAAATTAACAATTGGCGCCCAAGCTTCGACCTGCGCATCGTTATAGAGGCCAGGACATCCAATAGATATGCGTCCTTCAGCAACCACTCCGGTGGCTTCGGCCATGATGAGCCCAGCGCCACCCGTTGCGAAGCTGCCGAGGTGGACGTGGTGCCACTCTCCAACCACTCCATCAATCGCCGAGTACTGGCACATTGGGCTTACCCAAGCGCGATTTTTGATTTCGATTCCACGGATGGTGATTGGATCAAAGAGATGTGGCACGTCTATTCCTAGCTCTCTTGAATTTGAGTTGGGGTGTTATGGACGCCAGAAATTTCTTCTGGTTGAGCTGGAGCGATGTGATCTGCAGGAATAGTTCCAAGAAGTCCGCGTTGAAAATCTTCAAATGCCTGAATTACTTCGGCCTTGGTGTTCATAACAAATGGACCCATCCAGGCTACGGTTTCACGGATTGGTTCTCCGCCCAATATCAAAATGTCCATCGAAGGTGATCGCGACTCCTGGGTTTTATCGGCGGTAATGACGAGGGTGGCGCCATCAACGAGAACTGCGAGTTGACCCATTTTCACCGGTTGAGCGCTATCGCCCACAGTGCCGCTGCCGTTGAGTGTATAAACGAGGGCGTTGTAATCGGATCTCCATGGGAGACGAAGTTGTGCGCCTGGAGCTAGCGTTGCATGCACCATGGTGATCGGGGTTTGCGTCGAACCTGGTCCCTGGTGTCCGGCAACTTCTCCGGCGATGACACGGAGAAGTGCGCCACCATCACTCGTAGTTAGCAGCGCAACATCTTTTGCGCGAATATCTTGATAGGCAGGAGTCGACCATTTCTTAGCTGCTGGAAGGTTCACCCAGAGTTGGAAGCCGTGAAAGAGTCCACCGCTCATAACAAGGTGTTCTGGTGGAGTTTCGATGTGGAGAATTCCGGCACCTGCTGTCATCCACTGAGTATCACCATTGGTAATGGTTCCGCCACCACCGTGATTATCTCGGTGATCAAATATTCCGTCGATTATGTAGGTAACAGTTTCGAAACCTCTGTGTGGGTGCCACGGGGTTCCCTTGGGCTCACCCGGTGCGTATTCGACTTCACCCATTTGGTCTAAGTGAATGAATGGATCGAGATCTGCCATATCAACTCCGGCAAAGGCGCGGCGAACAGGGAAGCCTTCTCCCTCAAATCCTTGCGGCGCGGTTGTGACGCTTTTTACGCGACGAGCTCTTGCTTGCGGATCTGCTGCAACTCTTGGCAGAACTGTTAAATCGCTAACTGTTACAGCAGGCATGGCACACTCTTTTCTAAGGAATCGTGGTCACCTTGGGTAACCACATCAACTCTGATCGCATAATTATGTTAATTGAATATTCAACTAACTGAAGTATAGAACGCGATGCTGGGGCTCTGCATTCCCGGGGATTCGAGCCTGGGTTCGAACCTTCGCTTGAAATGGGATTCGAATCGGGAATCAAACCCTTGATTCGAATCGGATTCGAGCTCCCCCGTGGCGGCTTTAAGCGGATTCCGGGCGTGAAGTGCATGATCCCGAACCATCGCTTAGAGCCTTTATAGCACACCCTCGCTCTAAGTCCGTGCTCCACACCATCGCTCTAAGTCCGTGCTCCACACCCTCGCTCTAAGTCCGTGCTCCACACCCTCGCTCTAAGTCCGTGCTCCACACCCTCGCTCTAAGTCCGTGCTCCACACCGACTCGATCCTTCTCCGCAGTTATCCCCAATCGCCTCCCAATCCGCCCTTCACTGTCAGACCCTTAATTGAAAATTCTCATATGTCCACCGAGCGTGTTAAAGATTTATTGACCAGCAGAGCCAGCATTGATGTGCTCGTCGAATTGGTCAAGATCGATCCCAATGGATTAAGTCGTGCTGGGCGAATCGATTATCTTGCTGCACTAGAAAAACAAGGTGCGTGGCTCCAGGCGTTGATGCAGATCGCAATCGTTGCTGTTGCTGGAGCAGAACCTACGGCCGATCAGGGTGCCTTTTCGAGAGTGGATGAACCCGAGCGAGAAGAGATTGCCTCAACGCTCAACTTAGCTCCCATCACCGCGCAATCTCGTATCGATGTTGCAAGAGTTTTGACTTCGCACTTGCCGGCGACTTGCTCCGCACTCGCAAATGGAGAAATATCTAGCGCTCAGGCAACCGTCATCGCCAAGGAGAGTGCAGCATTACTTCGCCGCGGGATAGATCCAGATCAACTACGTTATCTCGAGAGCGAGGCCATCGCTTACAGCGAATTTCACACGCCTTCACAAGTTACAAATAAGGTTCGAAGTCTGGTCGCGAAAATGGCTCCTATCGATTTCGAAGTTGAAGTCGCTGAGGCAAAGCTCGGGCGAAGAGTTACTCTGACACCTCAGCCGCACGGAATGGCTCAAATAATGGCGCTACTCCCCGCTATTGAAGCGCAAACTATTTGGTTAGCTATAGATAAATTGGCTCACACCAATCGTGAGAGTCTGGCAAGAGATAGCGGTCAACAAGTGTTTAAAGCCTCCAGCAAAAGCTCTTCCTCGGGAACAGATAAATGCCCACCGATTCATGTGGGCGAACCATGCGTTGTTGATCACGAGGATGATTCCTTCACTCATTCTTTTGATATCGCAGCCCATGAATTGCCAGGTTTCATTCGTGAAAATCTTGAACCTCTCACTCTCGATCAGTTGAGGGCTGACGCCTTTGCACAGATTGCCGCAAAATTCCTCGTCGATGGTGAAGGTGACGGTCAAACTCATGGTCGCCCAGTCACTTTGAACCTCACTTTAGATCTACCCACGTTTCTCGGTTTACAAGAAAATCCAGGAGTACTCGATGGTTATGGAGAAATCCCAGCATCGGCTGCTCGACTCCTAGCCACCGACGCAAAGTGGAAACGTTTCATTACTGACCCCATCACCGGAAACTTGATGGACTATGGCCGCCTCACCTACCTGCCTCCTCAGGCACTCGTAGATTTTGTTGTGGCTCGCGACCGTCGCTGTCGCTTTCCAGGTTGCAGGCAACCTGCTCGAGTGTGCGACATCGATCATGCAATCCCATGGGAAGACGGAGGTGGGACTTCACCAGAAAATTTGGGACTGCTCTGTCGACGTCACCACCGAATGAAAACGCATGGCGGATGGGGATTACGCTCATTCGAAGACGGAGCGTGTGAATGGACCTCCCCACAAGGCAAGGTATTCCGAATTGCGGCCCGACGCGTTGATGAATTGGCATAACAAATACTGAGCATTCCTGCTTGCTCTCATTATCCTTTAACTTAGAGATCGAATTGGTAGAACAATGCGATTCCCAGAGTGCTTTGATACCGCGATAAGGAGCAGAGAGAAGATGCTAAAAGGTTTTAGAGAATTCATCATGCGTGGCAATGTGGTCGATCTAGCTATCGCCGTAGTAATTGGCGCTGCATTCACTGGCATCGTTACCCAACTTACTAAATCCTTTATCCAACCTCTCATCCAAGTATTCGGTGGCGGTGGAGTTCATGGCGGCGCTTTTGTAATTCATGGAGTCTCATTTGATTGGGCAGCGTTTCTCAATGCAATCATTAACTTCCTCATCGTCGCCGCGATCCTCTACTTTTTCATCGTTCTTCCCATCAATAAAATTAATGCTCGTCGACATCGTGCCGATGCCGCCACGCCTCCTCCGGCTGATCCTGAAGATTTGATTCTCCTGCGTGAAATCAGAGATCTACTCAAAAGAGAGCACTGAGCTGAGAGCCAGCACTTCAATTCACAGATCACATCCGATTTCATCTATTTGACATTTACTTTCTCAAACCCTCGGCGGAGTATGTAGTTGCAAAGTCTTTTTGCACACAAGTCGAAAGGTAAGTACCAAGATGAAAGCTCTCGTTTATGGTGGACCTGGAAAGAAATCATGGACTGAAGTTCCAGATCCAGTCATTGAAAGTCCAACAGACGTCATAGTGCGCTTGGATACGACAACAATTTGCGGAACAGATTTACATATTTTGAAGGGCGATGTACCTGCTGTTACTTCAGGTCGCATCTTGGGCCACGAAGGCGTTGGCCATATAACGAAGGTTGGCTCCTCTGTAACCTCCTTGAAAGTTGGAGATCGAGTCCTTATCTCCTGCATCAAGTCATGTGGTTCCTGCCCTAACTGCAAAATGGGTTTGTACTCTCACTGCCTAGGAAGTGAAGGCGCATCTGGAATTGGTTGGGTCTTTGGACACTTAATTAATGGAACGCAGGCAGAAATGGTTCGAGTTCCTTACGCAGAGAATTCGCTCTACAAACTCCCTGATTCCGTTTCTGATGCAGAGGCTGTCATGCTCTCGGATATCTTTCCAACTGGCTTCGAAATTGGCGTTCAGTATGGAGGAGTGAAGCCTGGAGATGTCGTTGCCGTTATCGGAGCAGGCCCAGTTGGCCTGGCAGCAATTGCAACAGCTGGTTTGTATGGAGCTGCCAAGATCATCGCAATCGACCTTGATTCAAATCGCTTGGAGAAGTCTCGCGAATTCGGAGCCACAGATGTCGTGCTTTCAGGCGAATCTGATTGGAAAAAGAAGGTATTTGCTCTGACCGATGGAGCCGGCGTTGATGTTGCAATCGAAGCCGTTGGAGTTCCCGATACATTCACTATGGCAACCGAAATAGTTCGCCCAGGCGGACACGTTGCAAACGTTGGGGTTCATGGAAAAGAAGTTCCATTGCACGTGGAAAACCTCTGGATTCAAAATATTTTCATCAGCATGGGATTGGTGAACACCAATACGACTCCGATGCTTTTGAAGTTGGTCGAGAGCAAAAAGTTGCCAGCTGAAAAGATGGCTACCCATCGCTTCAATTTCGATCAATTTATGGATGCCTATGACACTTTCTCAAGGGCTGCGGAAACAAAGGCACTTAAGGTTCTAATCTCCCGATAAGCCGCTGGTCCCGATAGTTCATAGTGATCCTATGGACTATCGGGACCTTTGCACCTCTCGGGAAAATAATCAGCGGGGAGTTTTGCGAAAGGGGTTGTCTATCCCTTTCGAGTAATCAGAATAGTAAGAAAGACAACGATGGCGGGGGTCGCAGTAACTAACCACCCTTGCCATGTAATCGGGCGCCATCCATACCCAATTCGTTTTGGTCCGAACCAACTAGCGAATGTTTCTAACATTCACTCACTCTACAGTCCAGATCAGAGATCACTATGAATGGGAATTGGAGCTTTCGTTGATAAACAAAAGAATTCTCATGACAGAAAAGTGATCTCACTCTTCCCGTCTGGTGATGGAGCGAAGGATGCTGCCGATTGCGGGAGCGAAGGATGCTGCCGATTGCGGGAGCGAAGGGTGCTGCCGATAGCGGGAACTATGTCATCCGCCGAGAGTTGGAATGAGGAGTGTTGCCAATAGAATGAGGAGTGTTGCCAATAGCTAGAGCCAGAAGTACTGCGGATAGCGAGACCTAGGAATGCCGCTAATAGTCAGAACTAGCGGCTTCTTATCAAGAGATGGGGCTAGGCGTCTCACAAGTAATAATGCGAGACGCCTAGCCCTTTAACGTGGAGGTGCCGGGAATCGAACCCGGGTCCTCTAGTACTGACACAGAGCTTCTACGGGCGTAGTCCGCTAAACGCTTTCTCAGTCCTGACTCTCACGCGAACATGTAGCCAACGAACTCATTTGCAGTTAATTTCCCCGGATGCACCTGCAACATTGCATCAAGGTAAGCCCTCTAGCGACGCTAGGGTCCGAGTCGAAGGCACACTCGGTCTAACGGATTTCTATCGCTTATGCAGCGAGTGAGAAATCAGCGGCAGTTGTACTGGCGCTTATAGTTTTGCCAGGGTTATTGGTTAACGAGATCATCCCGGCTTCCTCGGCCCGCTTCCTCTGCCTCAACATCTAAAGTCGAGACCGTTCACCCCCAAGGGTAAGGTTGCTCGATAATTGTAAGTGAAAGGCAGCTTTTAGCGGTAATCCTCTTTTGAGGATTAATCCTTGCCCGAAGTTCGACGTGAAAGCCCTCGAGTCATCTCTCGATTGGCTTCTTTCTCCTTGAGGTCGTTCCGCTTGTCGTAGGCCTTCTTGCCTTTGCCGAGCGCGAGTTCGACTTTCGCCTTCCCGTCTTTAAAGTAAAGAGAGAGCGGAACAAGGGTGAGGCCGCCTTGCTTAATAATTCCGGCGATCTTGTCGATCTCCTTCTTATGCATGAGCAATTTACGATCTCGCCGAGGAGTGTGGTTATTCCACGTCCCCTCCGTATATTCAGGAATATGAACGTTGCTAAGCCATAATTCCCCGTGATTCATCATGGCAAAACCATCAATAATGGAGGCTCGTCCCGCCCGAAGTGATTTGACCTCGGTACCGGTGAGCATAATTCCGCACTCCCATACATCTTCAATGAAATAGTCATGCCGAGCGCTCTTATTCTGCGCGATGAGCTTCCGCCCAATCTCTTTGACCATTTCATCACCTACCTTCTCTGGGAAACCAGCGCTTGCAGCACCGAGCCGAGCGTGGACATTAAGTGCTTATGGTACTCGCAGGCGATTGACCGCTAATCCTTTTAAAAGGCTTATTTCTTCACAGGTGGATTCTTGGCAGCGATCGCGGGGACTGATTTTCCTGAGTCTAGGGCGACTAATCCAGCAAGAATAGAGACGGCTTTGGATATTTCATTGCTCTCCGAAACCTTGAGGTCCGGCGTTATACCAACTTGATCGATAGCTCTTCCTGAGGGAAGGTGGTACTGACCCACAGTAATTTCCAATTGCGATCCATCGCTCAAGGTAGTGATCTCTTGAACCGTTCCCTTGCCATAACTCTGATCCCCAATAATCACGGCGCGGTTTCGATCTTGAAGCACCCCTGCAATCACCTCTGCCGAACTGGCAGTAGCCCCATTAATCAAGACAACCATGGGAGCCGTATCTGGAGTGGTGTTCGTTGAATTCATGACCTGCGGAACGCCACCCTTACGACTGTAAGAAACTATCGGTCCGGGGCTCAAGAATTCAGAGGCCAAGTCGACGGCCTCACTCAGCACTCCCCCTGGATCATCGCGCAAATCCAAGATCACTCCACGCGAATGCGAGTACTTAGCTAGCGCCGTTGCAACATCATCAGCAGAATGAAGCGATATCGCAGAGACTTGAATATAAAGTGTCTTCGGCGCTATCTGCGAAGCCAGAACATCTCCCGTCAAAACAGCCGCGCGCTGAATGGAGACTGAGTACTTCTTCGTTCCCCGCTGCATGCCGAGTACAACCAAAGTGTTTGGATTGCCTCGAAGCGCCGCAATTGCATCCGCCACCGTTGCGCCAGCCACATCTGTTCCATCAACAGTTAATAGTTGATCCATAACTTTGATTCCGGATCGCGCCGCTGGCGAATTGGGTTGAACGCTAGAAATTTCCAATTGATCTGCAACTGTTCGACGCAACCAGACCC
>Ga0364873_10421_pt1 | contig 20791 bp, 21 predicted proteins | sample ExccelAu500001D3_2_FD_206928 | JGI IMG/M metagenome (GOLD analysis project Ga0364873, IMG submission 206928) | Enriched cells from Trout Bog Lake Hypolimnion, Wisconsin, USA - BchlTB.Aug07.5000.01.D3 | ecosystem: Environmental > Aquatic > Freshwater > Lake > Hypolimnion/Profundal zone | place... | reverse complement strand
TGCGAAGCAGAGCTTTCCGGTATCGCGCTTAAAGATAACGCGACCAACGAGGCTCTCTTCGATTCCTGTGGCTACATCGATTTCGAGGTCAGCGTGACGTGTGCGAATCTCTTTTAGGGAGGCGGTACGCGGTACGGCAACTGGATAGGCCTCGCTACCTCGAGCCATAATCGCGGCGCGCTTTTCACGGCGGATGCGCAATTGCTCCGGTAGGTCATCTCCGACGCTTGAATCACTCATAGTCTGCTCACTCATAATGCGCCAAGTCTATCGTGCTAATTTTTGCCTTCTGCGGTCCCAGAGTTGCGGTCAAAGACCATCGCGAGTCCGAGCAGGGTGAGATCGGGTTCGTAGGTATCGATCGTCTCGCTAATTCCGATGACAAGTGGAGCCAATCCCCCGGTTGCAATAACAGTGGTCTGTCCCGCACCCGGATAGAGCGAAGCCAGCTCCTCGATAATGCGCGTAACGAGTCCATCAACCTGACCAGCAAAGCCATAAATAGTCCCTGATTGCAGGGCTTCTACCGTGTTCTTACCGATGACCGATTTTGGCTTAATTAACTCGACCTTGCGCAACTGGGCTGCTCGAGCCGCCAATGCATCAACCGAAATTTCAATTCCTGGCGCAAGTGCTCCACCTAAAAATTCCCCCTTAGGCGAGACCACATCAAGATTTGTAGAGGTACCAAAATCAACGACGATACAAGGACCTGATGATCCAAATAAAGTATGTGCCGCCAAGGTATTAACAATGCGATCTGCGCCAATCTCCTTGGGATTATCAACGAGGAGTGGTACGCCGGTCTTGATACCTGGCTCGACAATCGTTACAGGAATATCGCTGAAGTATCTGGCAACCATATTTCTAATTTCACGAAGTGAAGCGGGAACGGTCGAACAGATCGAAAGGCCATCGACTACGGCGCCATCTAAGAGCGCGCGATACTGAAGCCATAACTCATCTGCGGTATCGCGTGGATCGGTCTTCACGCGCCACGAGTGAATCAACGTGTCGCCTTCAAAGGCGCCTAAAACGGTATTTGTATTTCCTACATCAATCGTCAGAAGCATTTAAATTCCCATCGTTAAGTCAAGGCCTATGTCCAGAGCTTTTGCCGAATGGGTGAGCGCACCGATGGCGAGGTAATCAACTCCCGATTGCGCATAACTCAGCGCATTGGAAAGGGTGATGCCGCCGGATGCCTCAAGTTTGCTGACGCCAGCTGTTATTGCCACTGCCGCGTGGCACATTTCGGGTGACATATTGTCAAGAAGAATTAAATCTGGAGCAGCGACCAGCACCGACTTCAATTGGTCGAGGGTATCTACCTCGACTTCAATCGGAATATTTGGGTACTTCGCGCGAACTAATTCGAATGCTTTAAGCACTCCACCAGCGGCAACAATGTGATTGTCTTTCACTAAGGCAGCATCTGAAAGCGAGAGTCGGTGATTGGTTCCTCCACCTGCGCGCACCGCAGCCTTCTCCAATAATCTCCAGCCAGGAGTGGTTTTTCTAGTGTCTCTAATCAGGCAGTGAGTACCCGAAACGGCATCAACCCATCGTTTGGTCTCTGTCGCGATTCCGCTGAGGTGGGTCAGGAAATTGAGCGTCGTGCGCTCTGCAAGTAGTAGTTGCCTGGTTTTGCCCGACGCCTTCAGAATTACCGTGTCGGCCGAAACAAAAGTGCCGTCGCTGACCAGAACCTCATGTGAGGAAATCCCAAGGTATTCCAAAACGGCGATTGCGGCCTCTGTACCTGCAATCACTCCCGCGCCTCGAGTGACGAATAAGGCGGTGCTCTCTTGATCTTCAGGAATCGTTGCATGAGAAGTGACGTCAACGCCACCGGCAAGATCTTCATCAATCGCTAAGGAAATCAGTGTGTTCAAAGATTCACTCACCGCGTACCTCCAAGAATGATGAACTCCAGTGACCATCTTTATCCATTCGCTGCAGAATTCTTTTCTGCCAGTCTGGTGATGTTTCAGGAAAATCACTTCGCCAATGCGAACCTCGCGACTCTTGTCGCTCTAGCGCAGAGCGAACAATCGCCGTCGCTAAGAAGTAGAGATTGGAGACCTCCCAAGCATCCACACCCGGGAGCGTTGTTTGTCGCGTGCCCAGTTGTTGCAAGGTTGCCAGCGTTGCAAGCAAACTCTTTTCAGAACGCATAACTCCGGCGCCTTCACTCATCGCAAGCTGCAATGGAATTCTGATCGCGGGATCCATCAAGACTCTAATTTCTTGAGCATCGTCGAAAGGCTCCTCCTGGGTCGGAAGATCTTCAGCGATATGTTCAGAGATACGCGCCCCAAATACCAATCCTTCAAGGAGAGAGTTTGATGCCAAGCGATTGGCCCCATGCGCACCAGTACATGCGCTCTCACCGCATACATAAAGACCAGGCACGGTGCTCTGACCATTGAGGTCGACGAGAACCCCACCTGAGGCGTAGTGAGATGCTGGCGCTACTGGAATCAACTGCTTTTGAGGGTCTATCCCATTAGTCATGCACGAGGCGTAAATCGTTGGGAATCGCTCTGGAAAATCCTTCACGCCTGTTGCGTCGAGCCACATATGCGGAACATGAGCTTCGCGCATCTGATTAAAAATCTCTTTCGCAACAATATCTCGTGGAGCAAGGTCAGCCTGTGGGTGCACCGCCGCCATGAAACGTTCGCCTTTATGGTTCAACAAGATCGCACCTTCACCACGCACAGCCTCGCTTATAAGAGGTTGCTGACCGGCAGTGGAAGTGTCACTCCATAAAACCGTTGGGTGGAACTGAATGAATTCAACATCGGCAACTGCAGCGCCGGCGCGAAGTGCGAGTGCAACTCCATCACCAGTAGAAACCGAAGGATTAGTTGTCTGTGAGTAAACCTGTCCGAGCCCGCCAGTCGCAATGACAACAGCTCGAGCAAGTGCTCGGCCAACGCCTGAACTTGAACCGGCTCCAATTACGTGAAGTGTTACGCCGCAAACTCGACCTGATGCGGAGGTTAAAGCATCGATCACCAAGGCATGCTCAATGACTTCAATTCCGCTGTCATTTAAAACAGCAGAGAGCAGCGCCCGAGAAACCTCAGCGCCTGTCGCATCTCCTCCTGCGTGCAAAATTCGATTGCGATGGTGTCCGCCTTCGCGAGTGAGGGCAATTTCGCCACTCTCGGATTTATCAAAAACAGCTCCACGCGCAATAAGTTTACGTACCGCTTCCGGGCCTTCGGTAACAAGCACATTTACCGCATCAAGGTCGCACAGTCCTGCTCCGGCGATCAAGGTGTCGCTCTTATGTTGATCAGGTGTGTCACCAGGTCCTAGTGCGGCCGCAATTCCGCCCTGTGCCCATTTGGTAGAACCTTCATCGAGATGAGCTTTAGTCACAAGTAGGACCGAAAGGTTCGCCGCTCGCGCATTGAGCGCGGCAGTTAAGCCAGCTACTCCTGAACCGATCACAATTACATCGGCCTTGGTCGTCCATCCCGGGATTCCCGCAAATAACTTCATGCTTGGTTCTCCATTGTCATATTGTCGATCAAACGGAGTTCATTTATCCAACCGGCGACTATCCCCCGAGCGTGTACCGTCACTGGACTCGCTGGCTCAAAGGTCTCGCTATCAATAACCTCGGCATAATCGAGTTTAAAACGCGGTTCTGTCGCCAGAATCTCCAACATCTTGCTCTTGCTTCCGCTCTTAAGTGCACGGCTAATGACTAGCGCGGCATCGCGATCGGTCGCAGAAAGGCGGATATTTCGAGAAGAGAGCGCTAACCCGTCAGCACTTCTTACCGTGGGAACTGAAATAATTTCGACAGGAATCTCGTTTTCTGCAACCCATTTCTTAATGATGAAGAGCTGCTGAAAGTCCTTTTCGCCAAAAATTGCATATGTTGGGGAAACCAATTCAAAGAGGCGCTTGATCACAGTTAATACTCCATCAAAATGACCGACCCGCTCACGCCCCTCGTAGATTGAGCCGAGCTCACCCGCGCTAATTTTTGTGATGTCGCTCGGGTAGATCACTTCATAGGTGGGAGCCCAAACGCGAGTTGCACCAGCTTCCAGGGCCTTAGCTGTATCACCTGCCAGATCGCGAGGATATTTAGCGAGGTCATCTGGATTTTCAAATTGGAGTGGATTAACGAAGATAGAGACGACCACCGTTGAACTTAATTCCCGAGCACGTCGAATGAGCTCAAGATGGCCAGCATGAAGCGCTCCCATGGTGGGTACAAAGGCAATCGACTCGCTCATGGTGCTCCAGTCCTTTCGGGGTACCGGGCTAATGTGAAAAGTTTAGCGCTTAAGCCCTGCGAGAAGTTCAGCGATTGACCCATGCCCGATCAGCACTCCATCAGGATCTATTTCAAGCCAAGGTTCCAAGACGAAGGCCCTCTCGTGAGCCCGCGGATGAGGGAGTTCTAAGTGCGGTTCATGAATCTCATGATCGCCATAGGAGATGAGGTCTAAATCGAGGGTCCGTGGTCCCCAATGAATCTCCCGCGTTCGCCCCGCCATGGTTTCGATCTCCTGCATTGCCACAAGGAGATCAAGAGGATCCATATCGCACTCGCCAATTACTACCGCATTTAAGTAATCTTCTTGCTCTGGTCCTCCTACTGGCGCTGTCTTATAAAAACTAGAGACCGCCTTGATCGCAATGATCTTTTCTAATTCATCAATCGCGTGATGAAGGTGCGAGTTCGTATCTCCCATATTTGAACCGAGAGCAATGACGACCTTCATTTGGAGCGCTTAATACGTACCGCGATATCGCCGACCGGAAATCCCACCGGTGCGTTAGCTTTATGCACAACGATCTCTACGGACCGTACCGGATATTTCTTTAATAAATCCTTTGCTATGAGCTCCGCTAATCGCTCTATGAGATTGACCGGTTCCCCGATAATCATTTCATGAACGCTCTTGATCACCGAAGAGTAATCAACTGCATCATCAATCGAATCGGACTTACCAGCCTTCTTTCGCTTGAGTTCTAACTTCACATCAACCGCAAAACTCTGTCCATTCTTTCGCTCATGATCAAAGAGACCGTGATATCCAAAACCGGCGATCCCATGGATCTCGATAAAATCGTTCATCGTTTCAGCTCCTCTATTACCTTGATGGCATCTAAATGTGGCTTGACGCTATGAGTTCTCACTGCCCATACTCCTTTGCGCGCCATCTCGGTCGTGATCGCGATGGTTGCATACTCCCGATCATCTGGCTTCTCGGCCCCAACTAAATCACCTAAGAAGCGTTTACGCGATACCCCGATGAGGAGTGGGTACCCAAGGAGTTGAAACCGGTCGATATTTCGAAGGAGTTCCCAATTATGTTCACCGGATTTCGCAAAGCCGATACCAGGATCAATGATGATCTGCTCGGGGCTAACTCCTTGATCGATCAAATGCGCGATCCTCTCGGAGAGTTCTTCCCGTACCTCTTTGACCACATCTTTATAGATAGCGCGGCTCTGCATCTCCTTTGATTCTCCGCGCCAATGCATCACCACATATTGAACAGCTGGGTTTTGAGCAATAACGGTGGCCATCTTGGGATCGGCCAATCCTCCGCTGATGTCATTCACATAACTAGCGCCAGCCGCAATCGCAGCGGTGGCGAGCTCTGAGCGCGTTGTATCAATACTGATGACGGCACCTAGGTTGTGTAACTGCGTCACCACTGGAATAACTCGATCGCGCTCCTCGTCAGCGGATATACGTTCTGCGCCCGGTCTTGTCGACTCACCACCAACGTCGATGATGTCGACGCCTTCGGCAATCATTTCGCGGGCACGCGCAATTGCCGCTTCAAAATCAAAATGTCGACCGCCATCAGCAAAAGAGTCTGGGGTTACATTAAGTACGCCCATAACCAAAGTTCTTGGTAGCGCGGTCATTATCGATTGGGTGCGGTTATCAGCGCCATCGCCTCAGCACGCGTAGCCGCGTTTCGAAGCTGGCCTCGCACCGCTGACGTAGTCGTACGAGCCTGTGATTTTTTAACACCACGCATAGACATACACAAATGTTCGCAATCGATGATGACGATCACGCCAGCGGGCTTCAGAATCTCTACGATCGCATCCGCGATCTGAGTCGTTAATCGCTCTTGAACCTGAGGACGCCTCGCGTATAAATCTACAAGTCTTGCCAATTTGGAAATTCCTGTAATTCGACCCGATTCACCGGGGATGTAGCCGATATGCGCAACGCCATGAAATGGTGTGAGGTGATGTTCACAATGCGAGAAGACTTCGATATCGCGCACGATTACAAGTTCTTTGTGGCCAATATCAAATGTTGTAGTGAGTATCTCTTCGGGGCTCTGCCAGAGTCCCTCGAAATTTTCACGCATTGCGCGCGCAACTCGGGCAGGTGTATCGCGTAAACCATCGCGTTCTGGATCTTCACCAATCGCGAGCAAGAGTTCAGTTACGGCCCGTTCTGCACGCTCCTGATCAAATTCGGAACGAGCGCGACCGTCCTGCGGTCCCATAGTTACTGGTGTGATCTCATCGCTCATGGCTATGCCTGTTCGGGTACTGGAGTTGCTTCGACCTTCTTGCGCGGTTTACGAACCGGCTTGGCGATGACCGCTTCTGGATCTGTCTGTGGCTTGGCAGAGATGAGCCCAACCGGAGGAATTTGAGATGGCGAACGGTTTGGTGAACCAGTCCACGCTGGGCGGGAACCAACCAACTTCACATCCGCAAATATGCGCTCAATATCGTTCTTGAGCAGAGTTTCACGCTCTAAGAGTTCAACGACTAGCGCATCTAAAATCTCACGATTATCAATGAGGATATTAAAGGCCTCTTGATGGGCGTTCTCGATGAGGTTGTGAATCTCTTCGTCAATGATGCCTGCAATCTCCTCAGAGTAATTGCGTTGATGGCCATAATCTCGACCGAGGAATGGATCACTATCGTCGGAGCCGAGTTTGATGGCGCCGATCCGCTCTGTCATTCCATATTGCGTGACCATAGCTCGAGCTAGATTGGTAGCTTTCTCAATATCGTTAGAAGCACCGGTGGTGGGATCATGGAAGATCAACTCTTCGGCGGCACGGCCTCCCAGAGAATAAGAAAGTTGATCGAGCATCTGATTGCGCGTGGTTGCATATCGATCTTCGTCGGGAAGGACCATCGTGTATCCCAGAGCCCGCCCGCGCGGCATGATTGTAATTTTGTGAACTGGATCGGTATTTGGAAGCGCGTGAGCAACGAGTGCATGGCCGCCCTCGTGATAAGCAGTAATGCGTCGCTCTTCCTCGGTCATCAAGCGACTCGTGCGCTGCGGACCAGCCATGACGCGATCGATTGACTCATCGAGCGCCATCGTTGTTATGACCTTCGCATTTTCACGAGCGGTTAAAAGCGCCGCCTCATTTAATACATTCGCTAAATCCGCACCCGTAAATCCAGGGGTGCGCTTTGCAATTTCGCCGAGGTCAACGCTCTTTGCAACTGGCTTTCCCTTTGCATGCACTTCAAGGATTGCCTTACGTCCCAAGAGGTCAGGACGATCGACTGGAATCTGACGATCAAAACGACCCGGGCGCAATATCGCTGGATCAAGAACATCTGGTCGGTTTGTCGCTGCAATCAAGATGACTTGAGTATTTGCTTCAAAGCCATCCATCTCAACTAAAAGTTGATTGAGCGTCTGTTCGCGCTCATCGTTACCGCCACCAAGTCCTGCACCGCGTTGACGACCAACCGCATCAATCTCATCGACGAAGATGATTGCTGGCGCAGCCTCCTTAGCTTGACTAAAAAGATCGCGTACCCGGGAAGCTCCAACGCCAACGAACATCTCGACAAACTCTGAACCAGAAATTGAGAAGAATGGGACATTTGCCTCTCCGGCAACAGCGCGTGCGAGCAGTGTTTTACCTGTTCCCGGAGGTCCATAAAGAAGGACCCCTTTAGGAATCTTTGCGCCAATATCCTGATACTTCTTCGGGTCGGCCAAGAAGTCTTTGATTTCACGGAGCTCCGCGACAGCTTCATCAGCGCCGGCCACATCGGCAAAGGTGCTCTTAGGAGCCTCTTTTGTAAGCAATTTTGCCTTCGATCGCCCGAAGGAGAAGATGCGATTTCCGCCTTGTGAATTAGACATGAAGAGCAACAGGATGAAGCCAATAACAAGGAATGGTGCAAAGCTAAAGAAGAGTGATTCAAGGAAGGAGGTAGTTGGAACTTTTACATTCCATGCTTTAGCCGGTGGGTTGCTAGTGAGGAGTTCGGTGATCTGAGATTCTTCGTTTGAAAGATAAGAAGCCTGTAAGTGAAGTGAGCCATTGTAGGAATCACCGCTCTTTAAAATTACCTGAATCTTCTGATCTTTATCTATGACAAGTGCAGAATCTACTTTATCTTGCGAGATCTCGGCCAAAATCACCGAAGTATCTACAGTCGTGTAAGTCGCTCCGCTTCCAGAGATTCTTCCAAGGGCAACGACGAGTATGAGAGCAAGGACAATCCAGAAGAGCGGTCCACGCATTAACTTACGCAAGCGCTTGCTCTGAATCTTTATCTTCTTATCTGCCATTGCTCTTCTCTATATCTCGTGCGGATCGGGGAATGTATCTCTGGATTTACAAAATCAGGAGTAAACCTCTTTAGCTAAAATTCCAATGAAATCTAGGTTGCGATATTTTTCATCGTAATCAAGTCCGTAGCCCACCACGAATTCGTTAGGGATATCAAAGCCCACATATTTCACATCGACTTCGACCTTTGCGGCATCGGGCTTACGCAACATTGTAAAAATTTCAACGCTATTTGTTCCACGTGATTGCAGATTAGATTTGAGCCAAGCAAGGGTGAGACCGGTATCGACGATATCTTCGACAATCAATACATCTCTACCCGATATATCGCGATCCAAATCTTTGAGGATGCGAACAACGCCACTGGATTTTGTTCCAGAGCCATATGAAGTTACCGCCATCCAATCCATCTCAACATGGCGATTGAGCGAACGAACAAAATCGGCCATTGTCATGACCGCGCCTTTAAGTATTCCGATGACCAACAGGTCGCGACCAGCGTAATCACGCTCAACCTCAATCGAGATCTCCTTGAGCCGTGCCGCTATCTCTGGAGCAGTAACAATGACGCGATCGATATCTTTTCCTGCGGTCGCTAAATCCACGATGCTCCTTTTTATGTTTTCTACTTTGAGAGCGAAAGTCTGCCCGAAATTCGGACGACCTTCACACCACCTGGGAGCGAAATCTCGCCTTGACCGTGCCAATCCGTGATTAACGCCTCAACTGGAGCCAAATGTTCGGCCGAAAGCGAGCCCAGAGGCGCCCCGGCGGCGAGAATGGCCATCCGTAAAACCCGAACCCTGACAGCCTTGGGAAGGTTGGCCAATCCCGTAACCTCGAGGTCATGAGGGGTTATCCCTTCAATATAGCGCTGTGCGTAGTTATCGAGGGCATCGGCATCCTCACGGAAGATTTTCGCGCTCCGCGCCAGGGCTTCGACGATTCCAGGCCCCAAATTCTCCTCCAGGACCGGCAGCACAACGTTTCGGACTCGTACACGGGAATACGCCAAGTCGGAGTTGTGCGGATCTTCCCAAGGCTCAATGCCGTTCTCCGCGCAAGCCTGAAGAGTGCACTCCCTATCCAAACCAAGGAGGGGGCGAATATAGATTCCGTTGGCCGGAGCCATCCCGGAGAGCGAGCGCGTTCCAGATCCCCGTGCCAAACCAAGGAGGACTGACTCTGCTTGATCATTTTTAGTGTGCGCGAGCATGAAGTAATCGGGTTGATATTTAAGAGAGGCAGCTTCAAAGGCTTGATACCGCGCGCGCCTGGCCGAGCTCTCCATTCCATCGGTGAGATCGACTTCTACTCCAATGATCTCAACCTGGGATATTCCTAATTTATTGAGGGATTCACGAGCGCGCTGCGCGACAAAGTTAGAGCCCGGTTGTAACTGATGATCAATGATGATTGCGACAAGTTCAACATCGGCAGCGGCTGCTTCTAGAGCGGTTGCTGCCGCAAGCGCCATCGAATCTGCCCCACCTGAAACACCAAGCAGTATTCGTGCCTGCGCCGCTTCTACCCAAGGTCGAACCGCTCGTCGTAACTGCAGGGTCGCCTTCACGGTTCCTAGCCTAATGAAAAGTTTGAATTAAACGCGGCCGCCGGAGGGCATTAGCCCAGGAACGCTATACATGCTGGAGTAGAGCAATCCAGTACGGGTCGAATTCGCCTCCCACATCATTCCGTTACCGGCATAGATGGTGATGTGATGAATATTTTGAACCGAGCCATCGTACGAGTAAAAGAGCAAGTCTCCCGGAATCAGGTTAGAGAGAGGAACTCGCTCAGTATCGACGAAGTAAAGCGCTGCGTTGAGGCGAGACCAGTTGGGATAACCCAGTCCAGCGGCTTTATAGGAGGCATAGACCAAACCGGAACAGTCGAAACTGTTAGGGCCTTGTGCACCCCAGACATAAGGCTTGCGGGCTAGTACTTGAGCGCGTGCAAAGGCAACCGCTGCAGCGCGAATTGCATCGGTGCCACGAGTGGTTGATCGACCGGTAAATCCGCGGTTAGGCCAGATCTTCGCCTGCCCCTTGGTATGAGAGGCGGTATTGGCACTTGATTGCTCTAGCTGCGAGAGCGCTAACTGTTGTTGCAAGGTGATGCGAATATTGCGGGCCTTGGTGAGTTCTGCAATGAGTTGGGCCTGGATTGCGCGCAACTTCGCTACCTCTGTGGCCTGAGCAGATTGCGCTGCAAGAGCGGCGGCCTTGGCGGCTGCTACTTGAGCGGTTGCAGCGGCCTGGGCATTCTTTGCATTGGTTGCTGCAAGTTGGGCCGCCTGCGCAATAACCAGTGCCGACTTGTAATGAGAAAGCGCCACCGAATCGGTTGCGCCGACCTGATTCAAAATACTTAGTCGATCGATTAAATCTTGCGGACCATTAGATTCCAGAACACTATTGAGCGTCGTGAATCCACCGCCCATGATGTATGCGTTGGCCGCCATGCGACCGATGGTCTTCGTTGCTTGGGCAACCGCGACTTGAGTGAGCGCGGCGTGGGCCGTCGCCAAATTTGATTGGTGGGTCGCTACAACCAATTGAGCCTGTGCTGATACCAATTGGGCCTGCTTATGGTTTGTCACAGCAGTGAGCTGTTGCAACAAATTTTGTGCCGAAGTTAAATTATTTGTAGCCGCTGCAGCGGCGGCGGCCTTCGCATTTTCAGAGGCCTGCGCTGCTGCGATTTGAGCTTTCGTGGGCGCAGTAACTTTCGGCTTTGGTTTCACCGTTGGAGTCGCGGCGAGCGAAGTTGCTGGGATCGACATGAGGATGCTGGCGCAGAGCGCAACTAGCTTTACATGGCGAAAATTCATAGGTGTGCCAGCCGTTCGTGAGGAAGTAACAGTTAAGGATAAGTGATAACAGCGCGTGAGAGCCCCATTTAGATGATGGGAGTTTGCTGTGTCCTTAGTTTGCTACATCTCTACGCTTAAATAGTGTGGCCACAATTGCAAAACCAATGGTGAGGTAGCACCCCGTCAGAATTAAGGACCAGTGATAACTGACCGTATCTGATCCACCTTGTGCAATATTGTCGAAATTCTGACCTGGCAACCACTTAAGTGTGCTCGATACCACGGCTCCCAATATATTTTCTAGAATGAGTGACCAGATCACACCAGTTGCGATCGCACTAATGGGAGATCTAAATAGGAGGCCGAGGATCATTCCGAAAGTTCCAAAGGCGATAGTTGTCATTAAAACGTTCGCAAAAGTTTTGGCAAGCAGCAAGAGCGCAGAGGTAGTAAACCAGGCCGTTGTCGTTACCTTTGCATGTGAAGAGAGGCTGTAAGAAGTAGCGATAGCAACCACTGCATCAATGAAGACCAGAGCAATCGCGAAGCTAGCCATCGCAAGATATTTTCCCGCCAGAATTTTCATTCGTGACGGTTGACGCACGAGCAGATTGCGAAGCGTTCCAAGCGTGTACTCCTGAGCCGTCTGTGAAGCAAAGACGCAGAGCGCCGTTATTCCGAGGAAGAATGAAACGATTTTAAATCCATAGACCAGACCGGCCGCTTGACTTAACGTCTCAGGCGAAACAATCTCTCCACCTCGTCCATTTCCATGGCCAGAGTTAGCGCGCAAGAAAACTATCGCGGAGAAGAGCGCTGTTAGAGCCGAAACGACCAATATCGTTGAGATCAAAAGCGTTGGACGACGAAGCTTTCGCAACTCGGCGCGCATTACATTTAACATTCTTTACTCCCCCGTCATTTCGAAGAAGGTCTCTTCAAGGGTTGGTTGTGTAATAGTTAGTTCGGCGAGAGTGACCCCAGCGTTAAAGGCGAGTCGATTGAATTTTGCAGACCAGTCCGAATCACCAACGATATGTAGCGCGCCATCTTCAACGCTTACGGCTAATCCCTCCTTAGTTGCGATCTCGACCAATGTGTTGAGATCGACTGTAAATTCTGGTCGGGCTACGAGCGTTGTGCTCTGCGCCGACAACAGATCCTTGGTACGACCGGCATAGAGAACTTTTCCTTCGCGCAGCATTACTAGCGACTGCGCAATCATTTCGAGTTCAGAGAGAAGGTGTGAGGAGACAAAGACGCTTGTGCCGTCACTTGCTAAATCTTTGATCAGATTTCGAATCTCTTGAATTCCAGAGGGATCTAACCCATTGGTTGGTTCATCTAAAACCAATAACTTTGGATTCGGGAGGAGTGCGGCTGCGATACCAAGTCGCTGCTTCATTCCGAGTGAATACGTTTTGTACTTTGAACCGCCGCGATCGGTGAGCCCAACTTGCTCTAAGAGTTCTGGAACTCTCTCCTTTGAAAATCCACCAAGAGCGGCGAGCACCTTGAGATTTTCGGAGCCTGTAAGCGCCGGATAAAAGGCCGGGCCTTCAATCATTGCTCCCACGTTTGGAAGGTAGCGCTCAGGATGGCTGATGCTCTGACCTAAGACGGTTCCAGTTCCGGTGGTTGGTTTTATCAACCCGAGGAGCATTCGAATCGTCGTCGTCTTGCCCGAGCCATTTGGACCTACAAAGCCGCAGACGGTTCCAAGCGGAACCTCAAAAGTAGCGTGGCTTAAGGCGCTGCGCTCTCCGTAAACCTTTGTTAAGTCAGTTACTGATATCGCCGTCGTCATTTGATAACCATACGGGTATTTGCCGAGAAATTACTGAGCGAAAGGTGCTTGTGGATAATCGATGAGGTTAACTTTGATTATGCGACGTGCTTGGCAAAGATGGTTGCGATCACAAGAATCAAGGAATAGATACTCAGATATGTGATCGACCAGTGAAAGAGTTTTAGCGCCGCCTTCTGAGAATCTGCTCCAGAAATTTTTAGTAGTTGAGCCCCGAAACCGAGCGCGAGAAGCGCGGTAATTGCATAACTCCACCATGGCAAGTGTGCGCTCACGAGCACCAAAATGGAGGCAACGGTCATAAAGATACTGTGGAACCACATCTGCTTCTGTACCGATTTGATGGTGGCTACAACGGGGAGCATTGGAATTCCCGCAGCTTCATAGTCATCTTTATATTTGATGGCCAGCGCCCAAAAATGAGGTGGTGTCCAGAAGAAGATCAACGCAAAGAAGAGCCATGCCGTCCAGGAGAGCGAATTGGTAATTGCCGCCCAGCCAATGAGCACCGGCATACAACCTGCAATTCCACCCCAGACAATGTTCTGGGAAGTTCTACGTTTTAACCAGATCGTATATCCGACAACGTAGAAAAGGATGGCGAGGAGAGTAAGGACGGTTGCGAGGACTGTAGTAAAAATCAAGAAAATTAAGAGTGAGGCGATGGTTAAACCTAGTGAGAACGCGACGGCTTGCTGCTTAGTCACCTCTCCACTTACAAGAGGACGATTTTCGGTCCGCTTCATCTTGCGATCAGATTCAACTTCAATCACCATGTTAAATGCATTTGATGCACCAGCCGCCAGAGTTCCACCGATGAGCGTTGCGATTGTTACACCGAGTGGCGGGAATCTATCTGCGTGATTGTGGGCATAGGTGGCCATGAAGAGTGCAGGCAGGGTCGTTACAAGTAAAAGTTCTACTACTCGTAACTTCATTAGCGCCACATAGGCACCCACATGGCTCATAACCAAATCCTACCCACGAAATGGAAAGTCTCAGGGTTTGGCAATTGAGCCGAGCATTTGGTCAATAGTCACACGCGCGGCTGAGCGAGCGCTTTCAAGATTGTGAATGTGATTTGCGACAACGGCGAATACGTATTGATCCGACCCGACTGTGACGTAGCCGGCAAGGCTCACGGTCGTGTTGATCCAGCCGGTCTTCGCATGGATTAGCCCCACAGCTGTGGGAGCATCATTTACAAATCGGGTTTTAAGCGTTCCGGTCTTACCCGCGACAGGAAGACCCGCCAAAATCACTTTGAATTTAGGGTTGGACCTAATAGCAACTAGCAGTTGAGCGATCTGGCGCACCGTAACGCGGGTCTGATGCGAGAGGCCGTTGCCATCGAATACTCGAAGTCCAGCGCTAGAAATTCCGAGGTCCGTCAGCGTCTTATCGAATGCTGATTGAATTCCATCCGCATCCGTTGAAAACCCATCCGCATGTGCGGCTGCCCTGGCCAAGCGATCGGCTAGAACGTTGTCGCTGTATAGCAAGGTGAATTCGATGATTTTGGCGAGCTTGGGCGAAGTGACCGAGGCTAACTCCGTCATCGCGCTTGCAGCTGAAGCCACCTTGACGGTGTTTATCGTTAATCGCCCTGCAAAATAGCGTTGGAGCGCCTTCATATCGAGCGCATAAACATTGTCATAATCGAGTGTGATGCTTTTAAGTTCTGGATGAAGCGCTAACACCTTATTAATGAGCGTAGGAATGAATGCTCGCTGATATTTCTGGGCTTCAAATGGGCTTTCGGTCACCCAGGGGTCGCCACTTCCTTGAATAATAAATGTGCCAGGCGTTGCGGTATCGCTAATCGAAGTTTTGAAAGTCAGGTCGGGGCTAAAAGTATTGAGCACCGTGGTCATCGAAATTAATTTGAGGACCGAGGCCGGTGCGCGTTCAACGTCAGGTCCTACCGAGTAAATGGTTTGATCGGTAGCTGGATCGATCAAGATAATGCCGGGGTTAGCAAGCGTTGGTGACGCCGCCAACTTCACAAAAAGTTCCGGGATTTCAAGCGCCTTGGCAGGAGTTGTGCTTGCTAAAGCGAGACAGGAGATGGCAAGCCAGGTGGCGAGCGTTCTTCTGCGAGCAATCATGGGGGCGATTATGCCGTGCGTTGGTGAGAAATCATGGATTAGGGTGGCCCGATGGCTGCTGAAATTGGACCGGGTGAGTTCTTCCCCGTTGTAGGAGTTGGACCACATGATTTGCCTTGGCCAGTCGGTGACCAGTATGACCCAGAGCTATTAGCAAATGGCGATCGCAGAAATGTCTTGGATCATTATCGCTACTGGTCTGTAGCTGCCATCGTCGCGGACCTCGACGTCAAGCGCCATCCGCTGCAAATCGCAATTGAAAATTGGCAGCACGACCTCAACATTGGTTCGGTGGTCCGCACCGCAAATGCCTTCAACGTTAGCTTTGTACATATTGTCGGTAAGCGTGATTGGAATAAGCGCGGGGCGATGGTCACTGATAGGTACCTGCATGTCTTGCATCATCCAACGGTCGCCGACTTTTCACAGTGGTGCCACGAGAATGCTGTGCCAATTATCGGAATAGATAATTTGCCGATTTCACAAGCACTCGAAAACTACAAGCTCCCCGAAAAGTGCGTCCTCTTCTTTGGCCAAGAAGGTGCGGGTATGTCTGATGAGGCGGTCGATATCTGCGAGGTAGTGCTGGCTATCGCTCAGTATGGTTCAACGAGATCTATGAATGCATCAGCCGCTGGCGCGATTGCAATGTATGCCTGGGCGATGCAACACCTTAATCCTCAGTTACCTCAGTAACGGAGCTAAGTCGGCGCTCAATCTCATCGGCCTCATCAATGCGGCCAAGTTGGCGCATAACAGTCGCCATATGACGTTCAATTTCAACGATAAAGTCGAAGTCTTTCCAATCTCCTTCGGTAGCAATTTCAAGGACTCGATCCAGAGTATCTAATCCCTCTTGCTCTTCACCGATGAGAATCTGTGCCTTACCAACCTCAAGCATGGAATAGGTCTCGCGACGATGATCGTGTGCGGTGACAAAGACATCGAGAGACTTTTGTGCAGAGACAAGTGCCTCTTCACCGAGCCCAAGTTCGATCAGCGCATGTGCAATCTTTTGATCACAGCGCGCCACATTGATAACCTCTTTAAGACTCTTAAAGAGCACCCGAGCTTCACGAAAAGCCGCAAGCGATTGCTCGTGCTGGCCTAGTTCGCGATATGCGCAACCAATCAAATGAAGATCATTTGCAGCGCCGGATTCATTTCCATCCACAAGGTGTTCTTGGACGCATTCGCGCATACATTCAATGGTCTTTACGTAATCCTTTGCGCCGAAGCACCATTCACCGAGCGTGCAAGCCAAATCAATCGCTAGCGGAGATTTGGATTCACGGAGCAGATCCACCGCTTTGCTCATAGCTGAAGCTGCTTCGGTGGTTCGCTTAAGTTGATTTAAGTTATAGCCAATTGCAGAGTAGGCCTGCGCCAAACCATCGGCGGGCACTACGGCACCTAACTCTGTATAAATATCGCGTGCGCTCTCAGCGAGTGCGAGCGCCTCGTCATATTGTCCGCGAGCATAAATCCTTGCGCTCAACTCGTAATATGTGTTGGCACGCTCCAGCCCCGTTGTCTCAGGGATTCGCTCCCAGAGCATCTCTTCGGTGACAATCTCTTCTAAGCCATTATCGTCGTCGTCACTCACGGTCCGACCCCCTATAGCCTCAAGAACACCCTACGAATCGATCCCCCCACGCCGGGGAATTCAAAGGTGAGTGCTCCCCTTACAGTATCAACTCCGTGGATAGCGGCGTAGCGCAACGCAGGAAGTATCCTTGGCTTATGCCTCTAAATCGCCGCCAATTTCTCAAAAGCAGCGCCGTTGTCGCCGGAGCCACGCTCATTTCGGGCATTTCAGAGCTCAATTACCCAGCAAATGCGGCAAATCCCGACATTGCACATGGTTCGCGTGCGAAATCCCAAGTCGCGCTCACCTTCCACGGCGCCGGCGATCCAGCGCTCGTTCAAAAACTTCTCGGTATCTTCAAAAGTTCAGGAACGCCGATATCTGTATTTGCGATCGGCACCTGGTTGCGGACTTATCCCGCTGTTGCAAAACAGATGCTCGATGCCGGTTATGACATCGGAAATCACACGATGAACCATTTTCAGATGAAGACCCTCTCCGCAAAGAAGGTGGATTCTGAAATCGCTGGTTGCGCCGCAGAGCTGAAGAAATTGATCGGCAACCATGGAAAGTGGTTCCGACCATCTGGAACTCAATATTCAAATGCAATCATTCGTGAAGCAGCGCTCAAATATGGTTACAAGCAGTGCATCTCATACGACGTCGATTCTCATGATTATCAAGATGTTGGCAAGCATGCGGTGCTTTCAGATATCAGCGCTGGGATTAAAAAGGGAAGTATCGTAAGTATGCACTTTGGCCATCAGGACACTATTGATGCGATGCCGACGTTGTTAGAGAATTTGCACGCTAGAGCATTAACGCCGGTTACCCTCACTACCTTGCTTGGAGCCTAAAAGACTGTGAATAAATTGAAATCAGTAGTTGCTGCGCTCGCGCTTTCAGTCGCACTCTTTCCCGCGATTTCACACGCGGCAACTCCATTAGCGGGTATGCCACCGGTCACCAATCCCAAAGATATTTATGCCGCTGACCGACCAAATAATTTGAGTCCAGTCGTTAAAGATTTTCCAGAGCGAGTTTATGTACCGAACCACACCGGCAATTCGGTAACAGAGATAGACCCAAAGACCTTCAAGGTAATACGAACTTTTAGCGTGCCTAAAGGCCCACAGCACGTCGTTCCATCGTGGGATCTAAAAACGCTCTGGGTAAATGATGATGAAGGAAACCATCTGACGCCGATAGATCCAAAGACTGGATTGCCAGGTAAATCAATTTACGTTCACGATCCCTACAATCTTTACTTCACACCAAATGGTAAATATGCCGTGGTGATGGCGGAGGCTGATAAACAACTGGTCTTTCGCAATCCGCACACGATGGCGATTATTAAAAAAGTTCCAGTTCCTTGCGCCGGCCTTAACCATGCAGACTGGAGCGCCGACGGAACATTCTTCGTCGTGAGTTGCGAATTTTCCGGCGAGGTCCTCTTAGTTGATACCGCAAAGATGAAGGTTCTTAAGACCGCGATGCTCCCTCACACATATTCCATGCAACCGATGCCACAGGATGTAAAGATCTCTCCCGATGGCTCTACTTTTTATATCGCGGACATGATGTCCAATGGACTCTGGGTGATGAAGGCAAATGACTTCGGAAAATTTACCTTTATTAAGACCGGTAATGGGGCTCACGGAATCTATGTAACTCGCGACTCCAAAGATTTACTGATCTCTAACCGTGGGGAAGGTAGCGTCTCGGTGCTCCGCTTCTCTGACAACAAGTTAATCGCCAAATGGAAGATACCTGGAGGCGGTTCACCCGATATGGGTGGAATCTCTGCCGATGGAACTCAGTTCTGGGTCTCTGGCCGCTATAACAATGTGGTCTATGTCTTTGACATAGTTCACGGTAAGTTTCTTCGCAGTATTAAGGTTGGCAAAGAGCCACATGGTCTTGCGATTTATCCACAGCCTGGCCGCTATTCACTCGGACATACGGGAGTATTTAGGTAATGAAATCGCAACGCTGGGTGCCCGTCTGGATTGGTCGGGCCACCTTTTTGGTCGGGCTCTTCGATATCTTGCAAAATATCTTTAGAAGATTTCGCAAGCCGGTCCATCAAATCAATCACGTGCTACCTGTCTTCCTGACGGGTACGGCACTTGCAACTGCGATCTTCACCGGACTTGTACTTATGATTTTGGCACGTGGCCTCTCACGCAGAAAACGTAGAGCGTGGGTCATGGCGCTGATCATTTTGGCTATCAACTTGGCAACGGAGCTATTTAGATCGAACCACCACCCACTTCAAATTTTTTCTGGCCTATTTCTTATAGGCGTCTTGTTAGTTTTCAATAAATCGTTCTATGCAAAATCGGATCCCAGTACACGAACTCGTCCAATCATCGGCTTTGTGCTTGCCGCAATCGTCTTCTTCGTCGCGAGCGTATTAATTATTAAATTCCGAAATCAAGACGAGATAATTGGTACACCCTCCCTTAAAAACATCTTCCTCTTTGTCCTTGAAGGTTTCTTTGGCATAACCGGCCCGGTTAAATTTTCTTCGGAACGTACCAACGACCTGATCGGATTTACGCTCGGAACCTTTGGAGTCTTTACGATCATCGTTCCGCTCTGGCTCTATTTCCGACGTATCAAGCCGATTCCAAAGATGTCAGATGAGGATGTAGATCAAGTTCGCCTGCTTATTAAGCATGACTTAGAGCAGGACTCTCTCGGATACTTCGCGACCAGGCGTGACAAGAGTGTCATCTGGGCCGCTAATCGCAAGGCGGGAATCGCCTACCGAGTGCAAGGTGGGGTGATGCTTGCAAGCGGAGATCCCTTTGGCGAGTACAGCTTGTGGCCAGAAGCCATTGAAGAATTTATCAAGGTTGCCGATGAACATGCTTGGACACCTGCTGCTATGGGTTGCAGCGAACGCGGTGGAGAAGTGTGGGTTGAGCATGGCGGAATGATTGCCATTGATATCGGTGATGAAGCCATCATTAATGTAAAAGATTTCACGCTCGAAGGAAGGCCTATGGCCAATGTTCGCCAGATGGTCAATCGCATTAAGCGAAAGGGCTATTCATGTACGACGCATAAATGGTCTGAGTTAGACCAAGATGTTCGTGCCACTTTGCGTAAGCGAGGACACGAATGGCGTTACGGAGTTGCTGAACGTGGATTTTCAATGTCGATGGATCGCTTCGGTGATGACAGCGACCCAGATACCTACATCACAATTGCATGGTTAAATGGCGAGATCAAGGGTCTTCTCTATTACGTTCCCTGGACAACAGATGGCCTATCTCTCGATCGAATGCAGCGTGAACGCGGGACTGATGCGGGCGTCAATGAGTTGATGATCGTCGAAACGGTTGAGTATGCACGTACTCACAACCTGACACATGTCTCGCTTAACTTCGCTGCTTTTAGGTCGCTATTTGAACGCGCAGATAAAATTAGTGCGGGACCAATCACGCGGGGAATGCGCAACTTAATTCGTTTCTCTTCAAACTTCTTCCAAGTCGAGTCGCTCTATCGCTTCAATGCAAAATTCCAACCTGCATGGGAGACTCGATATGTTCTCTATCCTCGCGCGACAGACCTTCCAAAGGTTGGCTGGGCGGCTCTGCGCGCAGAGAAATTTATTTCGGGATTCCGCTCCCGCTAGTTTGCGTAGGAACTGCTTGGATTGCTGGTGCGGCCAATTGATTAGCCGCACTTATCCATAGAAAACCGCTAGCAACAAAGGGTTTCCAGACCCCAATATTGTGGCCACCTTTAGGAATTGGCACATATTTAATGGGGATCAGCGAACCGGCGTTCTTAATAAATTGTTGGGCAGAGCTATTTGCAAAGTGATCCTTAACCGACGCAATCACCATGATCTTGGTGTTGCGCGGTCCCTTAGTTAAATGGTTGATC
>Ga0364873_10372_pt1 | contig 21003 bp, 18 predicted proteins | sample ExccelAu500001D3_2_FD_206928 | JGI IMG/M metagenome (GOLD analysis project Ga0364873, IMG submission 206928) | Enriched cells from Trout Bog Lake Hypolimnion, Wisconsin, USA - BchlTB.Aug07.5000.01.D3 | ecosystem: Environmental > Aquatic > Freshwater > Lake > Hypolimnion/Profundal zone | place... | reverse complement strand
GTGTTGGTAATTTTGATCCAACGCCGTCGCACAAACGTCAAGTAACCCCAGATCTATGAAATAGATAGGGCTGCGTCGCCGAACAAGCGGGCGCCGCCGAACAATTAAGTTTCCCGAGGGTCGGGCCCGATGCCGGCAAGCCGGCAGATGCCGAGAGGTACCGCCTGATGGGGACGACGGTGAAGTGTGCCCAATTGTGCCAGGCGGTTGAAGGGGAATGGAGAACTCGGATGCAGATGACAAACAAGATTGACTGGCCAGCGCGGCGCACGGATGAAGACCCGGTGGATACCGGGCAGGGAGCAAGAGGATTGGTGATGGAATCACGGGCTCATTGCGCATACAACCAGACCCGGGAATGTTTTCTCGGGCTCGAGGTTGACGCGTCCGAATTCTCAGGTGAAGAACTGGATGGGCGGCTGACGTCGCGCGCGTTGAAGTCGGGCGAGGGTCTTTGGGTGATTCCGTTCAAGGGATTCCCGACCACAGACCCCTATGCGCCGCTGGATCTGATTTACCTTGATGAGGACTGCCGCGTGATTGAGACCGTGGAGTCGTACCCGACATTTCTGGCGACCTCAACAAGTCCGGAGGCACCGAGCCTGCTGGTATTGCCGGCGCACTCAATTTACTCGTCGCAAACGCAGATGGGCGACCAACTGGTGTTGTGTGTTGCCGAGGAGATGGCGGGCCGCCTTGAACAACTGTCGGGCGCACGAGAAGATGCCGGAATTGTGCAAGGCGCAGTTTTGCTGAGAGAGCAGCCGCTCTGGAGTGGAGGGCCGGGACTCCTTGAACTGGAGGCTCGCACCGAGGAACGCGGCAGCACGTCGCCGACGCATGAAATGACCCTGATCGAGCCAGGGATCAAGACAGTACGGCCGCCGCGAAACTGGCTGGAACGGTGGTGGTCGCCGGATCCCAGGAAAGCTCCGCGTGAGCTGTCGGCGGGTCTGGCGGCCTACTACTGGAATGGCGCCGCGCCGAAGCCGCATTCAGTGAAGGATGTGAGTAATACAGGGTTGTATGTGGTGACGGAGGAACGCTGGTATCCCGGCACGCTCGTGCTGATGACGCTGCAAAAGGCGGGAGAGCACGATCAGATCTCGGAGCGTTCGATCCAGGTGATGTCTCGCGCCGTACGTTTTGGAAATGATGGCGTAGGCTTGCAATTCGTACTACCGGAAGAGCAGGAACAGCGCAAAGGGAAGAGTGCCCAGATGGACGGGGCGGGCCGCAAGGAACTTGCGCGTTTCCTGAAAACACTATTGAAGGGGAAAGAGTAGGCACGGGAGATCTGGCATGTGCCAGTTCGCTTTTGCCTGATGATCGCAGGCGCAGTTGATCCAGAGAATTGGTGCAACGGCGCCGGGAGAGAAGAACGATGAAGATGTTAAGCAGCTTGCAAAGGCAGGCAAGGAATCTGGAATGCAGCTTAGTTGGCACTGCACCTTCCAACGGTGAGGATGCCAATCCCAGAGTGAAGAGCCGCCGGCTTCGCGGGTTGTTCACGCGTGGAGAAGAGGGCGGCGCGCTGATTGAGATGGCGCTGACAGCGCCAGCCCTGTTGTTACTTTTTACAGGCCTGATTACGTTCGCCATGGCCTACAAGAACCAGATTGTTCTGACGCAGGCCACGGGTGTCGCCGGACAGTACCTGGCGCAAATCCGAACGACATCAACGAATCCGTGCAGTGACGTATACACGGCGCTGAAGAATGCGGCGCCGGGGTTGAATTCGGCGAACATTACGGTTTCGGTGACGATGAACGGCACAACGCCGACGCAGACGGGCAATTCCTGCTCGGGCTCTCAAACGGACCTGGTGCAGGGCTCGACAGTCACGGTGTACGCCACTTATCCATGCACTCTTTCAATCTATTCCGTCGCTGGCTTCAAGTTAGGTTCAAGCTGCCAACTGCAGGCCGAGGTGACCGAGTATGAGTATTAGCAACCAGAAGGACGAGGCGACTCTGATGAAAACACTCATTAAGTCTTTTGCCCGGAAAGCGCTCCACGACCAGCGCGGGCAAGTGCTGCCCTGGGTGGCACTGGCAACGGTCGGACTGCTTGGCATGGGCGGACTGGGCATTGATGTAGGCCGCGCCTATGTTGCTCAGGCGCAGCTGCAGAACTATGCAAATGCCGCGGCGCTGGCGGCCGCGGGCCTGGTGTACAACACGTCCTCGACGAACAACGCGAGCACGGAAGCGAACTTATTCAGCGGCAGCAGCGGAGACAAGAACGCCAATCCGGCACTGGGCACTGTGACCACTTCGGTGAGCACGGTTTGCCTGGATATCCTGGAGCCGTCGGGGAGCACCTGCGGCACTACTGGTCAGCCGAACGCCGTCAGGGTGAAAGAGTCCGCGACGGTGCCGACGTACTTCATGAAGTTGGTGACGTTCGGCCATTCGACGATCGATGTGGGGGCGGAAGCGACCGCGTCGATGCAAGGCCAGTCGCAGCCGTGGAATGTTGCAATCGTGATTGATGCGACCGGGTCAATGAGCACAACGGACACCAACTGCGGAAGCGTGACGGAGTTCCAGTGCGCCATGAACGGCGTAAAAGCGATGCTGGGGTCCACAAATCCATGCAAAGCGGGCGCAAACAGCTGCACCAATGCAGCGGCGAATTTCCACGTGGCGCTGTTTGCATTTCCCGAGGTATCCACGGCAACTGTTACCGACGAGAATGCCTGTACTAGTTTCCACACACCGGCGTTTCAAATTTATGCCCTGCCATCACCAACGGCCACTTCGTACACCGCCATTGAATACGAGCAGACCAGCAACCATAGCAACACCTTCACCTCAACGTACGAGGTCACACTGGGAGCAAGCGATGCGGACGCCAACGGATTTGTGAGCGACTACTATGATCCGACACAGTCGAACAACTTGAGCACGAGTTCTTCGATTGTGAAGGCGATTACGACGTGCATGAAACCGATTGCAGCGGCAGGTAGTGGAACCGGGGGCTTGAACGGCGCTTCGAATGGCGGTATTACGTATTACGGGAGCGTGATCTATGCGGCGCAGGCAGCTTTGACCGCGGAGGCAGCTCTTAATGCAAAGACCAACAACGCACTGATCTTCCTAAGTGACGGCCAGGCAAACCTGGTGGCGGCTACAGGGGACTTTCCAACCGCGTTTACGGCGGTCACCCCCACGACAGCATTAAATACGATGACGGGGAATGGGAGTTATCCGGATACGACCGATGAGTGCCAGCAGGCGATTGTTGCGGCGCAAAAAGCGGCGGCTGCGGGCACCAATGTGTACTCGGTAGCCTATGGGTCAGAGCAAACGGGCTGCTACTCGACAAACGCCGCCACTGGCAATACCGACACCACACTGTTCTCGCCCTTTCCAAGATCCCTGAACCAGACCTTCACGATCTCGCAGCTTACGCCCTGCATCACGATGGAGAATATTGCCTCCAATTTGGGTAATTTCTATTCCGACTACAACCAAAGCGGATCAGGAAGCACCTGCCAGGACTCATCGCATACGGTGACGAGCCTTTCAGATATCTTCCTGTCGATAGCCTCGAGCTTTACCAAACCGAGATTGCTACCGAACAGCGCGACATAACCTTCGGAGGAAGGGGAGCCCCGCTTTCCGGCAGATTCGCACTATGAATCTGCTGGAGTGCGGGGTTTATTCCATTGCCTGGGGAATGATGAGGAGCACTTCAACGCGGGCGATCTGGCCATTCTGACTGGCCGGTCTGAATTGCCACTGCTGAAGAGAAGCTATCACGAACTGGGATTGCGGGAACTCGGGCGGGAAGACCACATTGAGGGTCTCAAAGCGGCCAGACTGGTTGACGAAGCCGTGAACCATGACGGTATTGACGTCGACGGAGCCAGGCACAAGGTTGGGGCGGACGATGTTGTAGGGCCAGGGAGCTTCAAGGCGTGCGACATTGCCGGCCAGCGCGGCATCGTCATTGCGGGGAAGCGAGTACTGCAGGATCCAGCTTCTAGCGAGCCCGACGTGCAGATAAACGGTGTAGGCTAACCGGCCTCCCCAAACTTGTGCCATCTCAGGAAACTCGTCTTGCAGTGAATCACCGACGACGACAGAGCCAAACTGTCCTTCCTTGGGCAGAGTGATGTGTGTGGCTGTTGGCTGATTGCTTTGGCCGTTGCTTGTATCGCTTCCCTGCGCCGGCGAAGAATCCGGAGGGCTCGCTTTTGCCACCGCGGACGATTGGCCCGCAGGATTTGCTGTGCCGGCTGCGCCCTTTCCCGCGCCACCGCTGCCGGCCTGATCGCCAGAGCCCTGAGCCGAAGAATCTTTAGCCGGACCAGGCGCCACTGCGCCCTGGGCGTTGGTATCCGCGGACTCGTTGACGGGGGGCAGCACGACGGTTCCCTGCGCCATCTGGAGATCGGACAACGACATTACAGCAACGGGCGTGGGTTGCGCGGAAGGTTGAGAGACCGTGGTGGGCGCGAGTTGCACCTTCTCAGGCGCCTCAACGGCAATGGGCGAAGTGGTGCTGGCAGGCATGATGAGCTTGGGCTTGGCTACGGCTGGCGTTGCAATGCTGATGTTGGCCAGGTCCAGTTGTTCGTTGGGTGGATCAGGCGATGGCTTGACATCGGCTGCCGTGGCCTTCTCAGGCAGAGGCGCAACGATGGTTTTTGCAGGAGCGTTTTCAGGAGACCAGATGACGAGCGAGGGAACGGGCACTTCCTTGGCGAGGGTGAGCTGCGAATGAAGGTCAGGCTGGATGAGCGTTTGCGGGCCCTTTTGCGCGTGCGCAACCTGGCGCATCACGGGCGGATGCGGAATCGGCTTTCCGCCTGCCTTGGCAGTGACTACATTCGGTTTCGGTCCGGGATACTTTACCTTGCTGCGCTCAGCACGCCGCTGTTGCTCTTCTGGCGTTTGCAGGTCGAGGCGGCGAACATTGAATCGCTCGGCTGCGGCCCTGGTGTTGAGGCGGGGTGTGTAGATGATGCCAAAGGAGAGAAGGCCGATGGCCAGCAAATGAAAAAGAAGCGAAGCGGCGAAAGAGGTTGGCCCCTGGCTGATATCAACACTCTGGCTAAAGAGCGTAATCGTGCGGGAAGACCCCATGAACAGATGAACTCCCTCGGTGGCGCCTCTTGCTTGACTCCATTGTATCCGTATTGGGAATCAGAGTATGTACCGGTGTGCCTCATAGCTCTCTTGATTCCCCATTTGGATCGAACATTACTTTCGTTCGAAAACCTGAAGCCTCAAAGGAATAAACTGAAACCGCGTTTGAACTAAATCTCGTTCTTGCACTAACCCCAGGCGGGCCACGCTCGTGCTGGGCATTTGTTTACCTAAGCGCGGGGACAGGCGCAGGCGACGGTAGAACGGAACTGGCGGGGAGCCGGTCAATTCAGGATTTCCTATGAATCGAAAGCTGCTGACAATTCTTCTTATCTCATTCGTGATTGCCGGCGGATGCGCATTTCTCGTCTATCGGATTGTGGGCGCGCGCATTGCATCGTCGAAACCAGTGCTGTCCACGAAGGTTGTAGCCGCAGCATCCGACATTAAATTGGGAACGGTCCTTACCGCTACAGACCTGACCACGACGGATATTCAGGGGACGGTTCCCAAGGGAGCAATTCTGAAGCCGGAGAGCGTGATCGGCCGAGGCGCAATTTCAGACATCTATCAAGGTGAGCCGATTCTGGAGAGCCGGCTTGCGCCGCAAGGTTCCGGCGGGGGACTGGCTTCGACAATTCCAACCGGGATGCGGGCCCTGGCAGTGAAGGTCGACCAGGTCGTCGGCGTGGCTGGTTTTGTGGTTCCCGGAATGCGCGTTGACATTCTTGCCTCAGGCTTACCGCCTGGAGCAGAAGGGAACCAGGGCACGCAGACGAAGACGATTCTTCAGAACATCCAGGTTCTCTCGGCGGGCACCGACATTCAAAAGGACGCTGAGGGCAAGCCACAGCAGGTGCAGGTAGTGAACTTGCTGGTAAGCCCCGAACAGGCGCAGACCTTAAGCCTGGCCAGCTCGGAGCTGAAAATTCAACTGGTTTTGCGCAACCCGCTGGATACGAAAGTCTCGCAGGTGCAGGGTACCGCGATGGGACAGATGTTCGGTGAACAAGGGGGACCTGCGAAGGTGGGCGTAAGACGAGCGCCGAAGGCCGCACCGAAGGTATTCACGATCCAGGTGATCAACGGATCGACAGTGAGCGAGGAAAAATTCAAATCTCCCGAGGCAAAGCAGTGAGAGCGAAGGCCGGTGTTTCCATCGCATGTTTCAGCGCTTTGTGTCTTGCGCTCTGCGCCGGGCAGAAACTGCGGGCGCAGGTTCCGCCGGCGGGCGGAACGTCTTTTCAGGATTCATCCAACGAACTTTCGGTTGCGGTAGGCAAGACGGTACTGGTGGATTGCGTACGGCCGACGACGCGGGTAGCCATTGGACTCGGCGGTGTGGCTGAGGCGACCGCCATCAGCCCAACGGAAATCATGGTGAACGGCAAGGTCGCAGGAGAAACAAGCCTGATCATCTGGGATGACCGCGGAGGCCGGCAGTTTTTCAACGTGACCGTGAGAGCCAGCGCAGCCGCATTGGACAGCAGCATGGAGGCTGTTCGCCGCGAGCTCAGTACGGAGCTTCCCGGACAATCTGTGAAAGTCTCCACAGAAAATGGAGTGGTTTATCTGCGCGGAACGGTGAAGGACATGACCAGTGTGTCACGCGCGGTCCAGATCGCTTCAACGGCAGGCAGAGTGGTGAATCTGCTGAGCGTGGACACGCCCGCCGCGAAGCCGGAGATTCTGTTGAAGGTGAAGTTTGCGAGTGTGGACCGCAACAAAGCGAAGAACATGGGAATCAACCTGTTCAATCTCGGCTTAGGCAACGTGGTGGGCGGTATTTCAACGGGACAGTTTTCACCGCCATTCATCTCGGGGGGCAGTGGGAGCGGGAGCGGGTTCTCTGGCAGTGGGAACACGGCAACAATCACGAACGAGGAAAACTTCCTCGCATTTTTCCCGGGACTGAATGCCGGAGTGACAATTGCGGCGCTTCAGACTCAGGGCGTCACAGAGGTGCTGGCGGAACCGAACATTGTGGCGATGGATGGGAAGGAAGCCAGTTTTCTGGCCGGCGGCGAGTTTCCTTATCCGGTAGTGCAGGGAACCTCCAGCGGCTCCGGCGCCGTTACCATCAACTTCAAAGAGTATGGCATTCGTCTTAACTTCATACCGACGATCATGCCGAACGGGAACATCCGGCTACAGGTAGCGCCGGAAGTGAGCGCACTCGATTTCGGCGATGCGGTTGAGATCTCTGGATTCCAAGTGCCGGCCATCACGACACGGAAGGTGAATACCGAGGTTGAGTTAGGCGACGGCGAGACCTTTGTGATTGGTGGATTGCTCGACAACAACGAGACGGAGACTTTTGAGAAGATTCCATTTCTTGGGGACATACCGATTCTGGGCAAGTTTTTTCAGTCAAAGGCAACCAACCGCACCAATACAGAGCTAATCGTGCTGGTGACGCCTGAGATTGTGGCGCCGCTGGCCGCCGGCGCAGCGACACCTGCCCTGAAGTATCCGGCCAAGTTCCTGCCACAGAACTCAAATGTTCCGATGAACACGCCAGACGCCAAAACGGCAGCCAACACGCCGGGAGCAGCTCCTTCATCGATTCCGGTGGAGAAGATGATCGAGAGCATGAAGCCTGAGAGGCCGCTGGTGGTTGAAGGTGCTACAGGCCAATTTGGCGGGTCATCAACTGTAGGTGCGTCCGGAGGAGGCGGTACTTCAGCCATGCCTGCGGCATCTTCCTCGGGTAACGGTCCATAAGCCAAGGGGCCGACCCGACGGGACGCACGGATCCATGAACCCGGGAGGCAAGTGAATGAACCCTTTCAGCAAGCTGCTCAAGGGCAAGTCCAATCCGGGTTCGCCGTCAGCGCCGGAAAACCGGCTTCTGGTTACGAATACGTTGCGCTCTACCGTGCTTGCAACGCGTCTCGAAGTTGCCGACAACGGGCCGAAGCGCAACAAAGGTCTCCTTGGCCGCGCCGGGCTGGCGCCGGGCGAAGGCTTGTGGATCGTGCCTTGCGAGTCAGTGCATACATTCTTCATGCGCTTCCCGATCGACCTTGTGTACCTGGATCGCAAGCACACGGTAAAGAAGGTGAGAAGTGCCGTGGGCGCATGGCGGCTTTCGGCTTGCCTTTCGGCACACTCCATTCTTGAGCTTCCCGCAGGGACCATCCGCAATACGCAGACCGAGCCCGGAGACACGCTGGAGTTTACTCCAGTTGACGATTCCGAATTCGGCTCACGCGTTGCGAGAGAATGACGGAAAGCAACTCAACGTACATTTTGGGGAGCTACACGCTAACGGCGACTGGCGCTTGTGCAGTTGCGGTTGTGGCTGTGGCTGTGGGTGAGGTTGCGGCGGCCGGAATGCGCCACGCGCTGACTAATGCGACCAACGCCAATCCAACAGTGAGCAGAACCCATGAACGCAGCAGGAAGGGTTGGGCGATCAGAAATCCGTGGGCAAATCGAATGGTGAGCGACCAGGAGAGAACAAGTCCCAGGTAAAGGGATGCGATGCGATATCTGCCGAACCCGACATTCGCCGCAAAGGCTCCGAAGGCAAGCCCAGCCACAAGGTCAATCACGTAATGCTCGCCGGTTGAGAGCGTGGCCATTCCGGTAGCCACCAGAAACGACAGGGCCACGGTACGCCACAGCTTACTGGGGGCAGAGAGCACGAATACAAACGCAGTTCCAATGTGGAGAGAAGGGAAGGCATTTGGCATTGCCGCCAGGGGCATGATGCTCGCCTGAACTTGTTGGGGATGAAGCCACCCGGCACCAAAGGCATAGGCGGGACCACATGCGGGCAACACTGCGTACAGAAGAGGACCGGCAACCAATTCGCCAACATAGGCCATGACCACAGAGCCGCGCAACCTCTGGGAACGCGTGACGAGGAACCAGCAGATCATCATCGGCACCATGAACTGATAGACGACGATGAGCGGGACGCGCCAAATACCCTGCAAGTGCAAAGCGATCGCAGCTGTGGAAACGCCGAGCGCCCGATCGACAACAAAGAGGATGCGATCGTACTTCCAGGGAAGAAAGCCGCCTTCCTTACCCATAAAGACGTTGAGCAGAGAGCCGAAGAAGAGGTTGAGAACGAGGGCGAAGACAAGCAGCGGCCGCGTTTTGTCTTTCTGGTCAATGAGCATCCATATCAAGGACAGGAAGAGCGCCAGAGCTCCGAAGATGGCCGGATTGAGCAAAATTGCAATCAGATGCATGTTGTTTTCCAGCCGCACGATTCCCGGCATTGTTGTATGCCATTCGCCGGTGTGAATGGCGTTGTAGCGGCCGCGCAAGAGCTGCCGCACAGGAACTGGAGCACAGAGTGAGGGCGGCTAAGCTCGGAGGATGTCTGGGCACAACAGAGCCCATTGGAAGTGTCAGTTTACCGCAGAACTCGCGCGTCGAAGACAGCTGGACCGGCTGACTTTGGGGCCAGTTACTACAACTAAAGTAGCTTTGCCTTGATTGCGCTTCAATTGGTGGCTTGGTCAGCTTGTGCAGGAAGCGCGGCCTCGATCGGCAAGTCGGTGGCAACCTTGTGGTTGGCGGAGTGGCGTGCAAACAGATACCAGATAAGCCATGCAGGGGTTGTCCATAGATAAAGCGGCGAAGTGATACGGATGGCACACATGAGGCCGATGACGATGGGCAGGCTCAGCAGGGCAATGATCGTGATCAAATGGCGTGATCGAGCATGATAGGCGCCATCGAGCAGGGCAGGAATGGCAAGACATTGGTCGTAGATCCAGATATAAGGCGCTGCAAGCATTGAAACCAGCATGAGCAGGCTGCCGTCCCGCATCCAATCCCACGAATTGCGGCGCGGCCAGAAGTAGGCCAGCGCCCAGATGCAGGCAATGGCTGCGGGCACATAGGGAAGCCAAAGTGTATGGGGGCTGAGTTTGAGACGCAGGAAGACGCTGAAACAAGGGATGTAGTCGGTTGCAACGCCGGCGGTGCGCATCATGGTGGAGTAATCGCTCCACGCCGTTGGATCGATGAGCCAGGCCAGTCCGCAGGTTACGGCGACGGCAACCACCAAGCCAGCAACGATTTTGTACGCCTTGTTAAGGACAATCCAGACCAGAAGCACCACGCCGAACGGCAAGAAGAGGTGCGGTTTGAGAATACAGAGCCAAAGGGAAAGGCCCGCCAGGAAAGGGCGCGTACTATGCAGCCGCAGAAACAGCACCAAACCGAGAAGAGAGAAGAGCGTGGTTTGGCCGGTGAAGATGCAGATCATGGCGGGGGCAAATGAAAGCGCCAGCCAATGGAAGTAGTTGACCGGTTTGCCGTACATCCGGCGGAGCATCCAGGTTGAAATGGCGAGACAGGAAACGAGGAGCAGAGTCCAAAGCAGCGCCCCCACGCGCAGGCCTACATAGCCGAGCGGCATTACGAGGGGTAGCGCGAAGGGCAGATTCCGCATGTACATCACGCCGTAGCCGGGATTCAGTCCAACGGCGTGCTCAATCTGCTTGAGCGCAGCCGTATCGTAGGGGTTGGCGTGGCGAGCGAGTTGTTGGCCGGTTGCCCAGAAGACGACATAATCGCGGGAACTGTCAAGGTGGCCGAGCAGCGCAACGCCGAGAAACATGGCAGTGAGCGAAAACGCCAATCCGGCGACGACTACGAGAGAGAGATCGGTGAAATCAGTTTGACGCCTGCTTACGGGAATACCGGTACTGCTAGCCATGATGGTTATTTTACTTTCGGTTCGGCATAGATCTTGAAGGTCAGTGAAAGCCCGGAATCTGCATTAGAACCTTTTAACCAGGAAACAGCGAAAGTTGGGTGAACTGTCCGCAGGTAATGTATACGGTGCTGCTCTGTCCGGGGAGCGGGTGTAAACGGCTGTTTACAGTCGATGGCACAAGTTACACGGGCGAAATTTTCAAGTTGTTGATTCATAAGGGGGCATTTTTTGACGGAGATTGGCACGCCATTTGCAATAACCGGTACATCCCGGCTGAGGCTGGGCAAATTGACAAACGGAGAGAAAAAATGAACAACATGCTTCTGAAGCTCTATGTGAAGTTCCAGGATCTGGCCAGCCGTGAAGAAGGTCAGGATCTCGTCGAGTATGCTTTGGTCGTCGCTCTGATCGCCTTCGGTGCAACCGCTGGCATGAAGAACCTGGCCGGCGCGATCAACACCGCGTTCAGCAACGTGAGCTCACAGCTCGGCTCGGCAATCAGCTAGTTCAGACAAAGCATCGTCAGGACAATCTGCCCATTACCTCAGTTCCTTTGTGGGAGAGACTTTCACTGGGTGAAGACTCGAACGTTCTCTCCCCAAAGGTAAACAAGATAACTAGCTTGCCCCGCGAGGCAGCCATTCCCGATTCGCTTTGGAAACTCTCTTAGAGAATCCTCAGCTTGTTAAGGCGTATAGCAAGCAGGTAATTCCGCCTTTCCGGTTGGGGCTGAGAAGCTCCAGGCACTGGAGATTCGACATGAACAACCTGCTTTTGAACCTGTTCGTGAAGCTCCAAGACCTTGCAAGCCGCGAGGAAGGTCAGGATTTGGTCGAGTATGCACTTGTTGTTGCTCTGATTGCATTCGGCGCAACCGCCGGCATGAAGAGCCTGGCTACGGGGATCAATTCTGCGTTCAGCAGTATCAGTTCGCAGTTGGGATCCGCGCTTAGCTAGTTCGGCAAGTCATTGAACGAGCGACTAAACGCACAACGACGTACCTACCGTGGGTCGTTGCGTTGATCAGGCCAACGGCCGCAGCGCGCTTTCCTCGGCAAGGGTTGACAAATAACTGCGATTCCAAATGGCAGTACTTCGGGTCTGGCTTTGGATGCACAGCCTGAGATTCTAATGCCTGCATTGGTACCTGGAGATCGATTAAGATCAGGCACCTCAGGAAGAATCCTATATTCTGCCGGTACTCTGGCTGAGGCTGGAGAGACCGAGCAACAAGGAGAATCCAAATGAACGATATGCTTCTCAAGCTTTACGTGAAGTTCCAGGAACTGAAGAACGGTGAAGAAGGTCAGGACCTGGTCGAGTACGCCCTGGTTGTCGCACTGATTGCTTTCGGCGCCACTGCCGGCATGACCTCATTGGCCACCGGTATCAACACCGCATTCAGCAATGTCAGCTCGCAGCTGGGCTCCGCAATCAGCTAGTCTCGGTCTCAAGCTCGCCAGGACAAGCACAACCCGTACGCCGGTATTCAGGAGGGCGAGGCGCGAAAGAAATGGCATATGGCCAATGCGCACTCTCCCTCCACCGTGCTTTTCGAAAGCCGTCCCTAAAAAGTCAGCTTCCTGTGTTCGGATTCGTACGTTCGCTCCCAGATTGAAATGTCCGATTTTGCATAGCAACAACGGCTAAGGCAAAAACTCTCTGGCTGAGGCCGGGGGGATCAAATCTCAAGGAGAGAACCGCAATGAATAACCTTCTGCTTAAGCTTTACGTGAAGTTCCAGGAACTGAAGAACGGTGAAGAAGGCCAGGACCTGGTCGAGTACGCCCTGGTAGTGGCCCTGATCGCATTTGGTGCGACCGCGGGCATGACCTCACTGGCAACCGGCATCAACACCGCGTTCAGCAATGTGAGCTCGCAATTGGGCTCGGCAATCAGCTAGTAAGGCACACGCGTCGGAGACGCTTCAAACCTGGCAGTCCATGTCCCTTGTGGGAGGGAAGCACTTGGCAAGATCTTTACCAAGTGCTTCCCTCCCGCAAGGGATTTTGGTTTTCCTTAGGCGGAAAATGTCAGGCGTAGATGCATCAAGCGTGTCTCGACACTGGCTTTGCAATTCTGCTATGGCGTTCGCAGGCCTCGTTTGGAAAAAGCACGCGGGATTAGATCGTGTTTCAATCAAAACGGCTGACGGTCGATCCAGATGATGGGTGAAGGTAACCATCTTGATTCCGGCCGGGGCGACGGCGGTTCGAGTGAGGGCCGGACCGGAGAGCGTTAGGGCCGCGATCTACGCGGATCTAGGGTGCGTTGCGCACATCGCGCATGAGCCAAATGTATCGCAAACAGGCAGATAGCGATGCCGCCAAAGTCGTATGGGCATTGAAGATGTGTGCAGCGAATAATCTGGAGTTGGTAGAGCCTTGCCAGGACAGAACGTCCTATCCAGTTCGGATTGGGGAGTGCCGGGCCATCTCTTCACAGGGTGTGCATTTTTGGAATTGAACGGCGTAGTTTGTTGGGTGCGCGATTGTTGCGGGAATGGAATCTGCCAAGGGAGTTGAACGATGGTCAGGGGAGACCGAACATGAGTAAGAGACGGCGGCTTGGTCTGATTCTGGTGTTGCTCAGCGGCGGGCTATCTGTATTATGGGGCTGCTTTCTAGGCTTTTCGATCGCCGGCGGTCCGCTTGACTTCCAGGCTGTCTATTACGGCGCCCGAACATTGATCCACCACCAGAATCCCTACAACGTGAACGACCTCGAAGCTGTCTTTCAGTCCGACGGCGTTGATCATTCTTCGCTGAACCAGAAGCAGCACCAGGTGATCGCGTTCTTCATCAACACTCCTGCCACCTTGTTCTTGGTGGCTCCATTTGCGATGCTCCCGCTGGCTGCGGGGCAGGTGCTCTGGATGTGCCTTACTGCCGGGAGCCTAATTCTCGCAGCATACCTGATGTGGACGATTGGGGCGGACCACGCGCCCATCCTCACCGGCTGCCTGATCGGCTTCCTGCTGCTTAATTGTCAGGTGATTTTTGCGTCGGGCAATTCCGCGGCAATCGTGGTTGGCCTCTCGGTGGTTGCCGTTTGGTGCTTCGTCAAGGAGCGGTTTGTTCCGGCCGGAATTGTGTGCATGGCCATCAGCCTTGCCATGAAGCCCCATGATGCGGGTCTCGTATGGCTATTTCTCCTTCTCGCGGGCGGCACATTACGCAAACGCGCGATGCAAACGGCGATACTTGCTGCATTGTTGATTGTGCCGGCTGTTTTATGGGTTTCTGACGTGGTACCGAACTGGGTGCACGATTGGCAGTCCAATTTGGCGACGACATCCGTGCCCGGCGCCCTCAACGATCCGAGCCCGGCAGCTGTGAACACGGTCTCGGCGGGGAATATCATCAGCCTTCAGGCCGTCTTCAGCATCTTCAGTCGGAATCCGCGGTTCTACAACCTGGCCAGCTATGCTGTCTGCGGAGCGTTTCTGATTGTCTGGGCATTTGTCACGTTTCGATCACGAACATCAGACCAGCGCACTTGGTTTGCGCTGGCAGTCGCTGTTCCATTTACGATTCTTGTTACCTATCATCGCGTTTACGATGCCAAGCTGCTGTTACTCACAGTTCCCGCGTGCGCCATGCTTTGGGAAGAGGGGGGCGCCGTCGGCACGATCGCAGTTGCATTGAACGCCATGGGTATCTTCCTGAATGCGGATGTTCCACTGACTGTTCTCGGCGAGATTACCCAAAAGCTGCAATTGTCCACGGCTAGCCTTACTGGAAAGATTCTCACGGTTCTAATTGCGCGGCCCAACCAGGAGATTTTGCTGGCGATGGGGATCTTCTATCTGTGGGTTTATGTGCGGCACGGCATTCCTGACACTGGCGAAGGCTTAGAAGGAAGGGCTACGCAGGAACGCCATTACCAGGTCACCTAGAATTTCCAAGGTAAGGTATGAAGACGGTGGCACAATAAGACAAATCGAACGCAGGGCTCCGCCCCTGGCAGTTCGTTGTGTCCTTGCCAATACGTCTTTCTCTACCGCTTCAAGGTGTCAGACCTGCACGCGGCACGAACACCACGACCTCCATTCCATCGAATACACCCAGGATCTGGGCCGAGTGCGTTGCAGCGGCATTGTTGGTGAACCAATCGATAGTTCTATAGCTATGAAACTTATCTGCCACAACCAGAAAGCGTTCATGCCTCTGAGCGGCTTCCTGCAGGAACCGCGAACCGACCTGGATCGTCTCGTCGTTAATCAATTGGGGCAAGGGAATAACGGGCACACTGAGTTTGTAGTAACCAAGTGGCGCAAAATATTGGCTATCCCTTACTGTCTCCATTGAGGGCATGGCGGCGAAATTTGACTCCACAAAGCCACTGCACATCAATACGGGAGCGCCATCGACAGAGGCGTTTTTTTCAGCAAGATCGATTGCATACTTCATTGAATTTTCATGGAGCCTGGAAAGGGGTGAAGTGAAGTACAGGTAGGCCGTAATTGCGACGAATGCCAAGCAGAACATCAATCGTAGAGTACGTGAGTGGAAGCGACTGAGAACGAACGCCCAGCAGAGGGTGATTCCTGGAATCGCGACCAGGCGGTGATAGTAAGTAAACGTATGAATCGATGTCCCTGCACTCACACCGTAGAGAATCAGAATTGGAAAGAGCCCCAACGCAGCGCAAAGGAGGAGAAGCTTTCCTTCAAATCGGTTGAACAAATGGCGCTGCGGTTTCACGGCGTGAACCAGAAAGGCGACGAAACCAATACCACAGACGATAAAGAAGAGCCACCCAGGTGCGAGCGTCATGGCCAAGTCTGACAATTTCGGCGCTGGTTCGTAGACGTGAGTCTTGCTGGTGCAAAACATATCAATTAATCCGGGGATCACCGGCAGAAAGGTTGACGCAAACGCTCCCAAAGCGACGATGAACTGCTTCCAGGAGGTCTTACGGTCGCGAAACTTGAAGGCGATGAAGCAAAGAATGAGCGCCGGCAGAATCACTCCGAAAAGAAAATGGAACCAGACAATCAATGCCGCCGTGAGGCCAAACAACGCCGCCAACCAATTTGAACTGCTGCGCCTGAGACGAAGCAAAACAAGGATGGCCGCATTCGTTGCCAGCATCCCGAATGCGTAGGGCCGGATATCAATGGAGGAAAAAACAACAATGGGATCAAGACAGAAAATGATGGCAGCAATAAAAGCAACATCGCGCTCGAAAAGCTCTCGTGCGGCGAGGTAGAGCAGATAGACAGCCGCCATCATGGCAAGAATGGAGGGAACTCTGAGGGCGATCTCACTGGTTCCAATTACCTTTGTGGAAAACCAAAGAATGTAGGAGTAGGCGGGAAACAAAAGACCCTGGCGAGACAGTATCGCTGAGAAACCCTTACTGATCTGCCAATACGATCCTGTCTCATCAATTCGTAGCGGGGCGCGGATTGCGATAAACCAGGTAGACATTGATACAGCGAGAGCCAAGGGGCAAAACGCATAGACCATTCGATCAGAGAAGATCGAGAAAGTGGAGGACCGGGGATTGTTCCCGAAGAGTTCTCCGCCTTGAATTTCTGAGGATGTGCCGGATGCAGTCATCAAAGCGCTCCTGTAGTTTTCGATGTTTTTCTGCTGATGGGGGCGAATCTCTTGATTCCTAACAGCCCAGCAGCACCGGCGGCTACTAGAAAACAAGATGCAGCCCCAAGGATTCGATTGGCCAAAGCCCATTGTGCGCCGATGGAAAACGGCGTTCCAAAGACATTGAGTGCAGCTGCGTAGGTGAGTTCATTCACTCCAAGACCACCCGGAGTAATTGCGATTACGGAGGCAATCACGACAAAAGGAATGGAAGCGGCAATTTGCCACAGGGGGATAGGCGCACCAACGGCTTCTGCCGTTTGACCGGCCATTAGAACGGTAACCGCAAAGCGGGCCGTCGACAGGATCAGGAGTCGGCGTGCCAATGCGGAATTCAAAACTCCTGAATGATGAAGCCTCGATAGATTCTGCTGAATCTTTCCAATTCGACTTTCAGGCCTTGGCAAATTTCCCCAAGCAATACAAAGCCTTCGGACGATCTCGATGGAGGGGGCCGTGAGGAGAATAGCCAGTGCGATCGTGGCAACAGCGGATGTCGTCCACATGATCCCCCCGCCTCTGAAATGCTGGACGATCCCTGAGGTGATACCCAGTAACGCTACGACAAGGAGATCGAAGCTCTGCTCAAACAATGTCCCTGCCGTTCCTCGCTTTAACGTCCTTCCATGTGCGTATATCCCTGCTGTCCGAACTGCGGTCATGCCAAGTTGTACGGGAATCACAAGCCCCAATGCCATACCGGAACTCGTAACTGCGAACGAAGCGACTCTTGACGGGACAGAATCTGACGGGTGTCGCAGGGCAGCATCAACACTCCGCCACTTCTCACTGGAGAGATAGACAAGGACAACATTTAGCAAAACTAACTTAATGACGGCGCCAACGCTCGCATGCCGTAACTGCCACAGAGTCAGGCGCCAATCAATTTTTCCAACTCGAATCAGCAGGGCGATCAGGAGCACTCCGACGATGATCGAGCCGAGCGCCAGAAGGCCCTGCCGCAAACTCATCGACACACCCCTCATGTGCCTGCTCCTACAACCGCAGTCGGGTCACTTTTCGCAGGGATCAGATGAAGTGCGAGTTCTATATACCGCTCCGTGGCGTGTTGCCATGAATAGTGCGCCGACGCGAAAGCATGACGTTCCTTGGATACATTTTCTGATCCCGCTCCCGCCTCCAAAACGTCTTCGATCGCGGTCAGACATTCCCTTGCCGTTCGAACATCGTCATTTGCATACATGGGTGTGCCGCGCACAAACCTTCCGATTTCCGGGTCGGCCTCAAGTGTTTCGGCCCCACAGACCACAGGCAGACCGGAAGCCAAAGCTTCTTGCACTACCAGTGGGAATCCTTCACCTACACTGGGAAGCACGAGCAAATCGCACGCTCGGTACAGCAATGCCATCGACTCTCCCCGCAGGCTGGAAAAAACCTGTACATTCGGTGCCTTCCAACCGCTTGGATCGAGTGGGCCAGTGCCCGCAAAAGCCCAAGTCCAGTCTGGGCGCATGCCAACCAAGCGCTCCATGATAGGGATGCCTTTCTTTTCAACGAAGCGCCCAACGAATAGCGCCACCTTCCCCTCACGCGGCAGGCCCAGAGAATCGCGAATGGTCTTCTGGCTTTCATCTTTCTGAAGCGGACGGTAGATCTGGGTATCGACGCCATTGAATACGATCACAGGCGGCTTACGGAAATTGACGGAAGCGAAATAGCGAGCTGTGATCTGACTGATGAAGACAACTTGCTGCGCGGACGCCAGCATTGGACGTGTAATGAGTGCATTGGCAAACTTCATTATCGACTTCAACAAAAAGTTCCGATATGGGACCACGCCGATGTGCTGGACGATCATGACAGGCACACGCTGATGGAGTGCGCATAGGAACGCAGCAATGTTCGAAAGGTAAAGACAGTCATGAAGGAGAACAATATCGGCGCGACCGACTTGAGAATAGATGTCTTTCAGGGCACCGATGCCTGGCACAGGAAACGGCAATCCGGCAATTTTCTCGACTCCGTTCCATGTATTCAAAGCGAGCGCGCTTCCGAGGGCCTCATCGATCGGGGCCGCACTTACGTTGGCGGCAGCCCACACGACCTCGCACTGGCGCTGGAGTAAGCCGCGAAATAGCTTTCCTGCCACTATTTCGATGCCTCCCTGGTGTGAGTCGAAGTAGTGCGTTACCATGAGAAACTTCATGAGCGCAGTCTCATACAGCCTTCGGGCCTTGCCGCTCTTGATGGACTATGATGGCGTGCTGGAGACGCAAAACCGCGAGAGCACTCCCAGCTCCAATGGGCGCCAGTTCTTCGACCGAACCGCGAATGGCGCGCGCGAAGCGGCTAAACACCTCATCGTTGCCATAAAAAAGACCGCCTCTCAAGTGCGGAATGCCGCTAACCAGGTGCTGCCAAAAGTGCTGGAAAGTCGCTGTCAAACTTGTGCGAAACACCTGCGCCGTCCGGTGTGCTCCGTCGTCGGGAAGAGAAATATAGATGTCACGAAAAACGTCGACAATGCCAAGTCGTTTTTCGCCAAACACCATCAGGTACCACTCGCTGACAGGGCTTTCGAAGTTGCAGTTCAATGTGATCGGTCCATCAAAATTCGGTGACTCAAAATAGGCGTCGATGCGTGCCGGTGTGTTGAGCCCCATAGTGCTGGAATGGGTCAGGCTCCGGACCAGTTGAATGTCTCCGGCAACAGCTCGAATCAGGTAGAGCAGGTGTGGACTCTCGTCGTACATGAGGCCGAGTGGCAACTCGTCGTACCACGCAGGTAGACGCCGTCCCGGATTACCGAATTGGACCGCATTGATCGCGCGCAGCTTTCCCAATTTGCCCGTCGCGATTTCGCTCAGAAGTAACTTAGTCGAGCGCGCAAATTGAAAATTGTGAACAATCGCAAGCTGCAGGTTCCGCTCTTCGGCAATTCTTACCAGTTCTTCGCCTTCCGCCACCGTCATCGTAAATGGCTTTTCCGTCAGCACGTGCTTACCGAGTTCGAGTGATTGGCGGATGATCGAATAGTGGCTCATTGGAGCAGTGGCAACGGTGATGACGTCCACATCTTTCAGCCACTCGACACTCGAGAGGTTCGAAGTTTCTGCGAAGTGCTTGTATCCGCGCTGCAAAGCCACTTCCTGCGCCCGGCCTGGGGACCGATCGATTACGCCAACAACTTCGAAATCGGCACTGCGCCGCATGACCGGCAAATGCCGGTGCAGCGCTACCCAACCAAGACCGATTGCGGCCACCCGCAGTTTCTTCACAATGTCACCCATTGATTATCTGTCATTCTGCTTTTACGGCTTCAACCAGAATGCAGCCCTGGAAATGTTCATCTGAAAGATTGCCCAGGTCCAAAGCTCTGGCGCTCCACGAAGCCATGAGGCGAGGAAGACGAATGCTCGACTTTCGAATATTCATCTGTCGCTGAATTTCGATGGGCTGCTTTTTCCTGCCGAATAATCTATAGAGTATGCCGCTCGTATTTCGAGCGATCGATTCCCAGCGCTGTACCTGAGCCGGGCTCAGGTACTCATGATCGTGCGTCTTGGTAAGTCCAACTTTCTGGAGATACTCCGTCCACTGGCTTGCATCCCAATAACGCAAGTGAAAGCATCGCGCGTCGGTTTCACGGAGGTAGCGCTCACGGTTCCCGAATATCCGTGGACCACGCAGGCATCTGTGAAAATCTGCGCCCGGAACAGTAAAGAGGAATCGGCCACCAGGCTTTAGTATGCGCGCGACCTCACTCAACACGCCCTCGATATTTAGAATGTGCTCCAAAACCGAGTTGGAGAAAACGAAGTCGAATTGACTGGCGGAGAAAGGAAGTCCGTCTGCGGTTGCGGTAATAACTTCTCCGTAGATATTCCGCTCACTTGCAAGACTAGTTTCCTGCGGATCGATGTCGAGCCCCACCAGATCACGTTCACCGACGTGCCCGAGGATGATTGCCATTAGATGGCCATCGCCACACCCTAGATCGAGCCCATGACCCATGGGTAGTCCAAATTTGATGATTTCTTCTATTTCGACAGCTCGCCAGTAGTTTGTTGCAGGCTGGAATGGAGCATGCATCATGAATTCGGTTAAGAGAATTCTACGTAATTTGGGCGTCAAATCCATCCTCTCATCGCCTCCGCAGCCCGAGGATACTCAGGAAGAAACTACTGCAGACGATCTGCACACCCAAGGTCAGAGAGAAAACTGCGGGCATGACAACGCGTAGCATATGCACGGGATCCAGAGCTCCGAAACTCTCCTTTGCCCATCCGGAGACGGCAAAGATTGATCCACCAATCCCCAAAGCTATCAAGAGGCCACCGGCAGCCAAGCCGGTTTCCAACGTTATGTAGCGGAAGGAGCGATTCAGGCGTGGATCTTCGGGCAGAAGGCCCTCGGAGATCGCGAATATCTTGGTGAACAAGGCAAAGGCAACAAACTGAAAGCCCATCAGAACCGAGACGAATGCGTAGAGGAGCGTATGCACATCGAGTCCGATGCCGTGGACTACACGCGGCCCCGGCAAGAGCCAGGCGCACCCCGCCAACCCCAGCACGATCAACGCAGCTCCGGGATACAAGAATAGCCAGCGAGGGCTATACATCAGTAGAAAGCGGAGATGACGCCACCC
>Ga0364873_10288_pt1 | contig 21043 bp, 23 predicted proteins | sample ExccelAu500001D3_2_FD_206928 | JGI IMG/M metagenome (GOLD analysis project Ga0364873, IMG submission 206928) | Enriched cells from Trout Bog Lake Hypolimnion, Wisconsin, USA - BchlTB.Aug07.5000.01.D3 | ecosystem: Environmental > Aquatic > Freshwater > Lake > Hypolimnion/Profundal zone | place... | reverse complement strand
AAGGCAGCAGGGCGTTTAAGAAGTCTTTCAGCAGCAATGGATGTTCGCCGAAGATTTTCTTGAACACCAGGTCATTCTTGGGATCGAGGTAGCGTACCATAATGGATTGTAAGGGATGATCAATGAATTGAATTATAACAAAGATCCAGACACCTCACGGGATCGGTTCTGTCGCACATTTTGGCAATGGCCGAAACCATCCTATCCGGCAGGCGCAATTATCCTGCTAAAGCTATGAACTGCTGATGAGCTGGATCGCTAACACTTAAGTCCTGGCGGGTTACGATGTGTGCAGTTAAGTTATACCCAAAAGTAAGGCGTTCGCACACATCTAACCCGCCCGCGCTTAAACCTCATCAATAATGCGGCGGCCTTTCATCTACAAAACCCGGTTCCTGACCGGCTGAATGCAGACTTTTGATTTTGTCATGCAATAATTTACAAGTCTCTTCCAGTTTGCCGATTTGTTTCTGTTGCCCGGCCACCACCAGATTCAAAGACTGGATCAAATCCTCCTGATAGGCTTGCTTAATTTCCAGCTCTATGATTCTGTCTTCGTTGTTCATGGCCTGTCCTGAATGTAAGGGTGCTGTTATTTTAACAATTTATGCTCAGTACTCGCCATTTAAACCCAATCTCGGCTATGATTAACACTATCTTGACCGCCCAATCGATAACGTTAGGGCATTAGAACTTAAGATAAAAAGCATTCAGGATTATCATGATGATATTTTTTTAGCGAGGACAGATATGGCTACCATAACAGATCCGGTTATAGGCCGTTGGTATAAAGACTTTGAAAACGATCTTACTTTTAAGGTGGTTGCGATTGAGGGCAAGGATGAATCCATAGCCGTACAATACGCCAATGGCGACCTCGGCGAATACGATAACGATGGCTGGTACAATTCCACCTTCGATTACATCGAAGACCCGGAAGACTGGAGCGCTCCCTTTGGTGAAATTGAAGACGACGACTTAGGTTATAGCGATACTGATCGACACAAGCGCGCTGATCAGGAAGATTTGGACATTAGCGATTTTTTGGACTGAGTATTATTTTATGAGAATGAGCCCACAGCAATTTCTGGACTGGGAGTCAAAAAGCATCACTTTACTGGCAATGTCTGGCGCCGGCAAAACCACCTTGTCGAACAAACTGCCTAAAGACAAATGGTTTCATTATTCCGGCGATTACCGGATCGGCACCAAATATCTGGAAGAACCCATTCTGGACAACATCAAGCAGCAAGCCATGCGGGTACCCTTTCTGCGCGATCTGCTCAAATCCGATTCCATTTATATTTGCAGCAATATCAGCGTTGAAAATCTGGCGCCGGTCTCCAGCTTTCTGGGCAAAATCGGCAATCCGGCGCATGGCGGCCTATCCCGTTCGGAATTTAAACGCCGCCAGGCCCTGCATCATCGCGCCGAAATCAACGCAATGAACGATGTACCTGAGTTTATCCATAAAGCAGAAGCCATTTACGGCTATAAGCATTTTATCAACGATGCCGGCGGCAGCGTTTGCGAACTGGATGACCCGACAGTGTTGGAAAATCTGGCTATGCACACCCTGATCGTCTATATCAAAATTCCGCCTGCGCTGGAACAAACCATTATTGATCGCGCCAAACAAGATCCTAAGCCGCTTTATTATCGCCCTGAGTTTCTGGATGACAAACTGGCCGAATTCATGCAGCTGCGCGGCTATGCCGACAGTGATGAAATCAACCCCAACGACTTTGTCAGCTGGGTGTTTCCTGAGCTGTTCAAATCACGCGTGCCTCGTTACGAAGCAATTGCCGAACAATACGGTTATACCGTCAATGCCGACGATGTCGCCAAAATTGACAATGAAGCGGATTTTATACGCCTGATTGCTGAGGCAATTGCCCAGCAACAACATTAACTTCAAATGCCTTTAGTTTCCCATACAGCTTTGCCGACTTTTCGGCGTCTACAACAAGAAGGGGAAGAAATTCTCACCCCTGACCGCGCCAAACACCAATCGATACGCGAATTACACATCGGCCTGCTCAACATCATGCCCGATGCCGCGCTGGAGGCAACAGAACGGCAGTTTTTTCGATTGATCGGTGCCTGTAACCAGATTGCCCAATTTCATGTCCATCCCTTTACCATCAGTGGTCTGCCCAGAGGCCCAGAAGCCCAGGCACATATTAATACTTATTATGAGAGTTTTGCCAAAATCCAGCAGGATGGCTTGGATGCTTTAATTATCAGTGGCGCCAACATCACCCATGATCATTTGCAGGATGAAGATTTCTGGTTGCCTTTGACCGAAGTTTTTGAATGGGCCAAACAACATGTCACCTCCATTCTCTGTTCTTGCCTGGCTACCCATGCACTGTTCCAATGGTGCTACGGCATTGAGCGTACTCGCCTGCCCAGCAAACGCTGGGGAGTTTTTTCGCATAAAGTGATCGATAGACGCCACCCGTTAGTAGCGGAAATCAATACTCGCTTCGATGTGCCTCACTCTCGATTTAACGAAATATTTCAAGCTGATATGGAGCGAAATGGTCTAAAAATCCTGATTGCCAGCAAAGAAGCCGGCGTACATCTGGCTGTCAGCCCCGACGGCTTTCGTATCGTGTATTTTCAAGGTCATCCAGAATACGACGACATCAGCTTACTGAAAGAATATAAACGAGAGGTCTTACGTTATTATCGAGACGAACGTAGCGATTACCCGCCCTATCCCGAACATTATTTCAACAGCTATGTACAGCAGATCCTGGCTGAATACGCTGTGCACGTCAAAACCGCCAAGCTCTATGGCGGACCGCTGCAAACCATGCCGGAAAACTTAATCATAGACCATCTGGATATTACTTGGCGCGATTCGGCCAAAGCGGTTTTTAATAACTGGTTAGGCAAGGTATATCAAATCACTAACGAAGATCGCCGCTTACCGTTTATGGATGGCATAAACCCCAACAATCCCTTAGGTTTGTAATGCATCAACACTTTCTGCAACAAACTATCGCTTTGGCCAGTGACAATGTGCAACAGGGCGGCGGGCCGTTTGCGGCGATTATTGTCAAAAATGGGCAGATTATAGCCACTGGCGGCAACCGGGTCACCGCTGGGCAAGACCCAACCGCCCATGCGGAAATCACCGCTATCCGCCGCGCTTGCAAAGATTTAGCGGATTTTCAATTGACCGATTGCATTTTGTACAGCAGTTGCGAACCCTGTCCGATGTGCTTGGGCGCCATTTACTGGGCCAGACTGGCCGCAGTTTATTACGCCTGCAATCGGGTTGATGCCGCCCGCGCCGGTTTTGACGACAGTTTTATCTACGACGAAATAGTAAAGCCCCCTGCCGAACGGCATATACCCATGCAGCATATCCAACTGGCGGACGCCGTTCAGCCATTTCAGGATTGGGATAAATTACTGCAAAAAATCCGGTATTAAAATTTTACTGATGCTGAATAGTTATTGTTCTTTATCTTGAAAAAAAATGATAACTTTTATTACAAAATATTCAATAATCGATGTAATAAATCGGCCCAATACTAAATATGTCGGCACCGCTAAAACTAGAGAAGCTGAAAAATAGACAGCAAAGTTCTCATACATCTCAAATACAGTAACATAAACATTCTCTTTATATGTTATAAAAACCCAACAAATAAATATTACGCCCAAGCAAAGTGTAAATGAGAAAAACTTTATTATTTTTAAAAAATCAACATATAGCATACACTTAAAGAACACCGTATAGTTCTAATAATTTTTACTGACACAGCACACATCCCTTGAATGAGGCGCATTCACTGTACTCTTTTTTTAGCAAATTTGCAGCTGTTTTATTACTTTATATTCAATACCAGTTGAACCTTGAAGCGCATCTTTCGCAATTACCGCCCCTAACGTCGATACACCCTATATAGCTTATATAATTATGCTGAATAGTTAAAAAAATCTTTACTCTGAATAAGGCAGGCCGTTATCACCAAATACCGTTAATATAATTTTCTGTTATAAAATACAGTTAATAGCGATGCAAGCTTACAAAAAACCTTTCTAATCACCCACAAATACCCGTCGGAAAGCGGGTATCCTGCGCTAAGGACAGTGACTATTGAATAGACAAGGGGGCTAAGTTTAGAGAATTTGGCGCCAAAGGCCTTACATCCATCTCAAAAATCTGTTTGATCCGTTTGGCATTGGCCTGCGCTTCCCGACTGTTTTTAAATGGCCCGGCCAATACTTGATATTCACCATTATTCGCCACCATCCGTGCCGGAATTTGCGGCTCTAAATGATTAAGCATACCGACTAATTTGTGGGCACTGGCTTCACCAGGAAAACTGGCCGCTAATATCGACCAATCTTCAGCCGTCAGTTCGCCGACTTGCGGCTGGCTAAAAAGCTGCTCAGGGTGTTGCAGCGGTAACGCATTAGCGGTTATTTGCTGTATATCATCGGTATGAACCAGCACAGGTACTGGTATGCCATCAGCTCGTTCTAAAATGCGCGCCACTTTCTCCCAATCAATCACTGCATTTTTTTCCGCAGCCAGCTTATTCAGCTTGGTTTTTAGTTCATTTTGTTGCTGGTTGCTCTGTTTGGCCCACTTTTCCAGCGGTGGATGTGCTTCAAGATAAAGCATATCGCCATCCCAAGCAGCAAGATAAGGCTGATGCACAATCCGCACCGGAGTACCTACATCAACTTTATTGAATAAGAGCTCAATATCTTCAGGATATAGCTGTACGCAACCATGGCTAATCTGCATCCCGATACCGTAAGGCTTATTGGTGCCATGAATCAGAATGCTGTTAAAACCCAGCGGCATTGCATAATGCCCCAACGGGTTATCTGCACCGGCATGTATCACGTTCGGCAAAGGATCGCCCTGTTTTAAATGCTCGCGCTTAATTGATTCCGGCACCACCCAGTCCGGGTTGGCTTTCTTGGCGGCAATTTGGGTGAGCCCCAACGGCGTGTTCCAGCCATCCCGACCTATCCCCACCGGAAAAGTCAACAAGGTGTCAGGCTGAGATTTTGGATAGTAAAACATTCTCATCCCGGCCAGATTCAAAACGATACCCTGGCGCGGTGTTTCCGGCAAAATAAAACGCAAAGGCAACAGTATCGGCTGTTCGCCAGATAGTATCCAGGGATCTTGTCCGGCATTTGCCATAGTAATGTCGTTATAACCCAGACCATAGTGGCGTGCTATGTCGGACAAGGTATCGTTTTCTCTGGCAACAACGCTGGCTAATTCACCAACGACATTTTGGCCGGGACTTAAAGTAAATACGTGGCTGGCTATGTCTTCCGCTTTTTGGTTCCAAACCACCCGCTGAGGTTGCTGTTCTTGGGAAAACGGCAATATCTGACAGCCGCTGAGTAACTGCAGCAACAGACCGGCAACGGACAATAACGGCAAACAGCGCCGATTTCGGTTAATGCTTAAAATATCCATAGTAACTACTCAGGACTCAGCCAGCCAATCATCAACCGCCTGAAAAAACAACTGCGGCGCATCGACATGCAACCAATGGCCGGCGCCGGGAATCTGCTTAATCACCGCCGCTGGAAACAGCCGGTATACAGCACCACGCTTAAGATAAGCGGATTGTTCCCCGACTAGAAATAATACCGCCGGTGGGTAGCCTATGTGTGAGGAAAAATCTGGAAACGCGACAATATACTGTGCATTTTGCTGAAAATAATCCAGATTAACGCGCCAGCGATACTGTCCGTCAGCAAACAATAAATTTTGTAATAAAAACTGCCGCTCGCTCAGGCCGGTAATAGCTTGCGCCAACCAGTCCTCGGCCTGCTTGCGATTATTCAACTCATTCAAAGGCAAAGACTGTAAGGCATTGACGGTGTTATCCATATTGTAGTCATAACTGACCGGGGAAATATCCACCACGATTAATTTTCCCAGCCGTTGCGGCTGTTGCAAGGCGCAGTACATGGCAATTTTGCCGCCCATGCTATGCCCCAATAAATCGACTTTTTCCTGTTGCAGCTTATCTAGAAAACCCAAAACATCGGCAGCCATGGCTGGATAATCCATCTGCGGGTGATGCGGAGAAGCGCCATGGTTGCGTATATCCAGCACATAAACCCGCCGCTTTTGGGCAAGCTGTTTGGCAATTGCCCGCCAGTTGCGGGCCGAGGCGAAAAAACCATGCAGTATCAGCAGCGGCGTACCGTCATGCTGTTCACCAAAACATTCAAAAGCTAAATTAACTGGTTGCATTAATACTTTTTGTTGTTCAGATTAAAATAAATCGACACTGCCCGCGGCAACTTCTTTTAGTATCCCTTCCTTCAACAGCGTTTCATAGTAAAAAATCCGATTACGCCCGGCATTCTTGGCCGCATATAGCGAACTGTCGGCTCTATTAATGATTTCCTGGGGCAGCACGTCTGGATCGGCTTTACTAAAGCCGCCGCTAATAGTGACATGTCCCACTTGCGGGAACTTGAATTGTTCAATTTTGGCACGGGTGCGATCAAAAATCCCAAGAGCGGTGTCTAGATCGTTGGCGGCAATAATAACCACAAACTCTTCGCCACCATAGCGATACAGCAGATCGGTGCGCCGTAGCGACAGTTGCAGGATGCGCGTCACCATAATCAGCACTTCATCGCCGATTAAATGTCCATAGGTATCGTTGATATTTTTAAAGTGATCGATATCCACCAAACCCAGCCAATACACTTCGTGCCTATGCGTAGCCTTGGTGCCGGTCTCTGCTGCAGAACGCCGCCGGGCAGCCATTAAATTCCACAATCGATCCAGATTGGCTTCCAGCGAATAGCGGTTAAGCAAACCGGTGAGCCGATCACGCTGACTAGTTTCCAGCAGGTCAAAATAATTGGTGAAAACTTCCAGAACACCTTGGGTAATGGCATCCTCCAACGCGGAAGGTTCTCGACGCCGCTCAAAAACAAAATAGCCCTGCAGCTCACTTTTACCAAAAATGGGATAACAAATTAAAATTTCCTGTTCAGACTTTTGGCAGCAAAACTTGCCCAACAACCTAACGCTTTCAAACAGATTACGCAGTACCGCCGGAATGTCATGATCGTTGATAATTTCTTCAATATTATCGACCACTCGCTGCACACCTTCATGCTCGACGGCTTCGCGTGAATGTATCATCATTCTGATAACGCAGCCCTGCTCATCAACCCGATATAAACTGGTCTGCCGCACATCCAGCAAAGAAGCCAAGGTTCGCAACAGACTTTGTTCAACCAGATTAGTGTCGCGAACTGCCGTCATTAAACCAAGTTTTTTTAATACGCTTGGCAAACCCGATCCCGAGCGCAGATCATTCATAAGCACTTTCCTTTACCTGTCAAACCGCTACAGAAAATCTGCAGCCAAGACACCGTAGTTTAAAAGCTAGTAGTCTAACATCATTAGGCCATTTGAATATATAGCCGTTATGTTACGTAGGCCAAATTGTTAAAAAATGCCTCAGATTACACCTTAACAGTATGGCCTGCAAGCAAAGATCTTAGGATACTCATCAGTAGTCAAATTTCAGCACCGGCGCATTCGCGAATAATCTCCGCCATTCGCCGCACACCCGGCCCGGCAAAATCCGGGTTGGCCAACAGTAAATACAAGGCAGCCTCCCGAATGCCACCCTCTCGCAAAGGCAAAGGTTTAAGCAGACCCGCTTGCAACTCTTGCCGTATTTGTTCTTCCGGCAACCAGGCAAAACCAAATCCCATGGACACCGCCTGAATAGAGGTGGCGATTTGGCTAACCGTCCAGCGCTGATCCACCTCAACCGAAATTGTGCGTTTATCGCGTTTACCACCGGAATCGCGCACCACTAAATGCCGATAGTCGCGCAAATCGCGATAACTCAATTCACGATCCAAATGATGCAAGGGGTGATCGGCATGAGCAACTGCCAGCAAACGGATACGCAGCAAACGTTCCCCGGGCAAACCTGGCGGAATTTGTGGCGTTATGGCCAGATCAGCTTCGCCATTGAGCAGCGCCTCTGCTGTACCGCTCATCACTGACTCGATCAACTCAATGCGGGTGCGCGGACTTTCCTGGCCAAAACGCTCTAAACATTGCAATAACAATCGGGAAGGAAATAAAATTTCTGCGGCAATACGAATTTCCGCCTCCCAACCTGCGGACAGCTTATGGGCCGCCCGCTCAATATCGCCGGCCTCCTGCACCAGCGCCACCGCGCGCCGATACAGCATTTGCCCGGTTGGGGTCAGCATGGCTTTCCGCCCCTCTATCTCAAAGACCTTAACCGCCAACAGACTCTCTATCTTTTGCACAGCGTACGTTACAGCAGATTGGCTTTTATGCAGTTTATCCGCTGCCTGAGCGTATCCGCCAGACTCAACCACGGCCAGCAACGCCCGCCATTGCTCAAGGGTAATATGCGATGCCATAGCAACCTATCTAAATTTTTGATGTTTAATAGCAGTTTATTATACTTTTTTATCGATTAAATTATCTGTTTAATAGACGCACATTCAACCAACTAGAGAGACTTTTTATGACAACCTTGCTGCAACTGAATTCCAGCCTGTTCGGCTCTGCCGGACAATCCACCCAGCTTGCCGACCGCTTTGTGGCCGGCTGGCGTTTAAAACATGCGGATGCTGAAGTGATAGTCCGCGATTTGGCAAGCAATCCGCTACCGCATTTGGATGCCGTACGGGTAACTGCCTTTTTTACCCCACTCGACCAACGCACCGCCCAGCAACAGGCTTATGTAGACGAATCGGATAGTTTGATTGCCGAACTGCAACAAGCGCAATTCATCGTCATCGGTTTACCGATGTACAATTTCGGCATTCCTTCCACCTTAAAAGCCTATTTAGATCAGATAGCCAGAGCCGGCATCACCTTTAAATACACCGAAACCGGTGCAGTTGGTTTACTGTCTGACAAACAGGTTATCGTCTTCGCTACCCGCGGCGGCCTGTACGCGGGTTCGCCACTGGATACCGAAAGCCAATATATCCGCGATTTTCTGGGCTTTTTAGGGCTTACCGATGTAAGCTTCGTCTATGCCGAAGGTTTGAACATGGGCGACGCCGCCAAAGAATCAGGGCTGGCTCATGCTGAACAAGAAATTGCCGCCTTGCTGGCTTAATCTGGAGAGATGACGATGAAACATTTAAAAGTATTGCTATTAAGCTGTGCTCTTGCCGGCCCGGCATTCGCCGCCCCGGAAACTTATCAAATTGATAGCAACCATACTTATCCGCGTTTTTCTTATAGCCATTTTGGTTTTTCCACGCAATTAAGCCGTTTTGACAAAACCACCGGTACTATCGTACTGGATCGTGAAGCAAAAACCGGCGAGGTAAATGTCAGCATTGCGACTAATTCCGTCGATACCGGCTCAGCAATTTTTAATGAGCATATTCAAGGCGAAGATTTTTTTAATACCGCCAAATACCCCACTGCGACCTTTGTTTCCAGTAAAGTCAATTTTGAGGGCGATCAGATTGGTTCGGTTGAAGGCCTTTTAACCCTAAAAGGCATCAGCAAACCGGTTACGCTAACCCTGACTTCGTTCCAATGTATGCCGCACCCGATGTTGAAAAAAGACGCCTGCGGTGCTAATGCGACAGCTGTAGTCAAGCGTAGCGAATTTAATATGGGTAAGTATGCGCCGCATGTGGGTGACGATGTAACCATTACCTTGGCGGTGGAAGCGGTTAAGGAATAAATGCCGGGAGCGCTGAGCCCCGGCTCAGCACCAGGCCTTAACGTATCGGGATGTTGAGAATCTAAGTGTTATAGAATGTGCCGAACAGCGTGAAGCGTATCTGGGTAACCGTAAGGATTCGTGCGAAAATGGGCAATAGTAGCTAAGATCATGTGATTTATGTGCCTATGGTGCGTATTCCGATCAAAACCGCTAGGAATTACGATCGCCAACCCTTCACCGATTCCGCTACAAACCCAGCGAGACTTTGATCGTTCGGTTTCGGCCAATTCCTGCCTGTCGACAAATCAAAGTTCATCGCTAATGAATGACTGGAACCAAGTCTATGTCTGTCATACAAGGCTATTTAATGCCATCGATGAACTCGAATGATAGCGGTAAATATGGCAATGGTCATTACACAAACACCCCATGTGAAAGAACGTAACAACTGCTCATCATTGGCGATTTTGCGTTTATGACGTATTAAGGCGCGGTAACTGACAACAAACGTTGAAATCGCCGGTATCTGCAATTGTGGACTTAAGAATCGTTCCCAGGAGCCGTCTGGTAATTCATCACAAAACAGGGCAAGCGATATAAACAGTATGGTCATAGAAAAGCACAAACACAACTGCAAAATCCAATACAGCCTTACTTTGTCCAATTCCGAGCATGAAAACCAGTAACCGCAAACGCATTGGCTTGCTGTACCTAAGCATCCTTCGCCGTGGTTCTCTCTTCCGCATTTTGGACAAACGCAACGCCCCAGTCGTAACATCAATTTTCCCCATCACTCAGGCGGTAACCGATACCGGCCTCAGTGAGCAAATAGCGTGGTCGAGCGGGATCAGTTTCGAGCTTATGTCGTAGTTGCCCCATGTAAATACGTAGATAGTGACTGTGTTCTACGTAACTTGGCCCCCAGACTTTTTCCAATAATTGTCGATGCGTGACCACAAAACCCGCGTTGCGCACCAGTTCGGCAAGCAAGCGAAACTCAATTGGGGTCAGGTGCACTTCGCGTTCGCCCACAAATAAGCGGCGTTTGTTCAGTTCTATACGTAATTCACCCATCTGAAACGACATGAGGTCGCGGTTATCCGTTATGGTAACGCGCCGGAGTAATGCTTTGATCCGTGATAACAATTCGGCATTGCCAAACGGTTTGGTCAGATAATCGTCGGCACCGTTGTCCAGGGCTAGGGTAATGTCGTTTTCTTGGTTGCGGGCCGACAAGACAATGATCGGCAGTTTCGACCATAAACGCAGCCGGTGTATGACCTCTTGACCATCAATGTCGGGCAGCCCTAAATCCAGAATCAGCAGATTGGGATTTTGGTTGCGTGCGGCGTTGAGTCCTTCTCGGCCAGTCGCAAACGCAGATACGGCATATTTCTGACTCTCAAGCGCCGTAGACAACAACTGCCGCAAAGGTGGATCGTCTTCGATCAGTAAAATTTGCGGTTTAGTGGTTTTCATTGATGACCCCATCATGTTCTTCCAGTACGAATACCGGGGGATGCTCAGAAAACGGTAGCCAGAGTTGAAAAATCGAACCGCCACCCGGTCTGCGATTGGCGACAACCTCACCACCGTGAGCGGCAATGATGGCCCGGCAGATGGAAAGACCCAAGCCCACACCGCTTTGCGCACCTTCGGGATGTACTTGAAAAAACTTATCGAATATTTTGTCTTCGTATCCGGCGATTATGCCTATTCCACGATCCGCAATTTGAATGCGCACGCCTTGTTCGCTGGTGTCGACTGAAATATCGATAGGGCTATCGTCTGACGAATATTTAAGGGCGTTATCCAGTAAATTAACGATCACTTGTTGCAGTAACACCGCATCGACATTAATCAACGCTTGACTATTGACCATATGAATATTGACTTTGCGACTTTTGAGCGATTTATCCATGCGGTGCAGCGCACTACCGATAATTTCCTCGGCTTCATACCATTGCCGATTAAGCGTTACTGCCCCGGCATCCAAACGAGCCATTTCCAGGATTTTACTGGTCAAATCAGACATGCGGTGGGCTTCGCTGCTAATCGTCTGTACCAGACTATCCCTAAGTGAATCCAAGAGACGGTCACCATCCGTTTCTAAGGTGCTAGCGGCACCGACGATGGTAGCCAAGGGTGTCCTGAGGTCATGTGAAATACTGCTAAGCAGAGAATTGCGTAAGGTTTCCGCTTGAATTTTTAAGCTGGCTTCCTTGGTTTGTTCGACCAAATGCGCTCGTTCCAAGGTATGGGTGATCTGGTTAACGAATGTGTCCAGAAAGATGCGTTGCTCTTCCTGAGCGAGGCGCTCAATGTCTGTCATTTCTAATACCAATACGCCAATCGAGCAGTTTGAACCTTTAAGCGGGCAATACAGAACAGGCTCCTCTGCAAAGAACTCGCAGCCATGCCCCGCCTTCTTGCCGTGACGGAATACCCATCGAGCCACATTTATATTGGCTCCACGTAAGGAAATCGGCCAGGCTGGTTGTTTGGGGTAAACCAGTTCATCCTCACAATTGGCTAACAGTAGGGTATTCTTGCTGCCAAACTCGGTGTGAATATGCTGCACAGCAATTTCGATAATATCCGGTTCCATGCGCGCTTCTGCCAGTTCTTTACTGAGCCGATACAGTGCCGTGGCGCGTTGTTCCCGTAACTTGGCTATACGTGCTTGCTCTCGCACGGTTTCGGCGAGTTTGCTCGTCACTGTGCCAATAACTAACATCACCGCCAACCCCACTAGGTTTTCTTGATCCGCAATCGCAAAGGAAAAAATCGGTGGGGCAAAGAAATAGGCAAACGCCGCCGCACTGGTCAGCGATGACAGCATCGACGGCCATAAACCAAAGCGCAGTGCGACAAAAAACACACCTAGTAAATAGATCAGCAGGATATTGCTGGGTGTTAGCACATTGCGAAACGGCCAGTCGATCAGTGTTATCAATAGCGGGGCCAATACCCCCACCAGCACAATACCAAAAACCTCTGTGACTTTTTTGTGCCTCAATTTAAACATGGTTTGTCCTGATTATTGCGACGCTTCAAAGGCTTTACTGGCATATTCATAGAGCTTTTTATCGTGTTCGTAGATCAGCAGCACTTTAAGATGCTCTTCTTCGGCAATTTGCCGTGCTTTGGCTTCTCCGACACACAGCAAAGCCGTATCCCACGCATCTGCCCAAGTCGGGTCGTCATGAACAACGGTGACAGAACGCAGCTGATGATTCACGGGCTTTCCGGTTTGTGGACTTAAAATATGCGAATACTGTTGTCCGTGGTCGACAAAGTAATTGCGATAGGTGCCAGCGGTCATCACGGCAGTACCCTGAGGTTCATGGATTTGAATGACTTTCTGTAAGCCCCGCTCTCCCGCAATCGGTGTTTCAACGCCAATACGCCAGTTGTCACCGTTTGCTTTGCGACCTTTAACAAACATTTCACCACCGGAGCGTTGATAGACGATCTGAGCAATCGTCAATAATTGCATAATCTCTGGAGAGACCGATAACCATTGAGTGGTCTCTTGCGCGTTCAATCGTGAAATTTCCGAATCCTGTCGGAAGTTCGACATTTGCGAATCTATTTGATCCAGCACCGCCGTCACTTGTAGCCGTATTTGCTCCAGCTGGTTCGTACCGGGATCATGAGCCAGTTTAATGTGATACGTTGTTCCTTGTGCATAGCCGCTCAGTTCTATAACTTGCGGCGCATGCTTATCGGTACAACTGAGCAAAGTCAGGCTTAACAGTAATCCCCAAAAATGCGGTTTCATGTGGATACCCCATTCAGCCCTAAGATTAAAACTGACCACCATTGATGAAATACAGACTAAAAATGCTGGCGATAAAACCCAATAAGATGGCAGGCATCCAGCGCAAATGCAGGGTAAAAGTATAGCCTTCGCCTTCATTCATATTACCCTTCATTAAGCCCAATACATGTAGCGCAGGTGCAGAACCAATCGCCAGCAAGCTACCGCCCACACCGAGTGTCAGCGTCAACAACAGCCATTGGCCCATCGCAAACGGTGGATGCATGTTAAGGACTGCAAACATCAACGTGCCGTTATCAATACAGGCCGAGGATAAACCAATCAAAATATTGGCAACGGTCGGGCTTATTTGTGTGAATAAATAATGAGCCATTGCATCTAAATAGCCCAGAAAACTCAGCGCGCCAACGATCATCATGGCGCCATAGAAAAATAACAAGGTATCCCAATCAACACCCGCAATGCATTTAAAGACATCAAAGCCTTTTTGCGACTCGATATAATCGCGTTTTTCGTGATCCGTTAAGAAATGTTGAATTCTTTCGGATTTGTTTTCGGACTTTGTTAGGTAATAAGCAAAGAATTGCAATAATGCCAAGCCGAATATCATTCCAGCAATTGCAGGCATATCAAAAAACACGTTTGATAAAATAGTAATACTGAACGTCAGGATGAAAATAAAGATAATTCGCTTGCTGCCACGTTTTAAAGTCGGGGTTTCTTTAGAAAAATTTGGCGTTTCGTGGGAAACAGCAAAATGCATGATCAGTGCTGGCACCAAAAAATTCACTATGCAAGGAATGGTCAGCATGAAGAAATCGGTAAAATGCAGCATATTCTGCTGCCAAACAAAGAAGGTTGAAATACCGCCCAATGGGCTCATCGTACCGCCCGCATTAGCGGCAATCACCGCACTTAAACCGGCTAAGCCAACGAATTTGGGCTGGCCTTTGCCGATCTGCAAGATGATGTAGCCCATCAGTAAACCGACAGTCAAACTACTAATCACCAGTGATAATAAAAACGCCAACACCCCGGTAATCCAGAATAACTGGCGATAACTGTATTGCTTGTTGGCTAAAACAATACGTAATGCGTCGAAAATTCCCCGTTCCGTCATGGAATTCAAGAAGGTCATGGATACTGTTATAAATAGAAACAACTCAGCGTACGCAGTCAAGTTGCTTTGAAAAATGGAAGCAACGTTTTTTGCTGTTCCGAATTCAACTGAATAGTAAATAAAAATTGAAAACCAGATCAACGCTGAGCCTAACACCATAGGCTTGGCTTTACTCAGTTGGTGTAAGTCTTCAGTCATGGCTAGAATATAGGCAATGACGGTCACCGAGATTGCAAAGTAACCGACAAAATGGTTCTTCAGGTCAATTTGATTGGTGACTGCGATTTCTTGAGCAAAGCATAATTCAGGGTTTAGCAGCGCCAGTAATAATAGTAAGTAGTTAAGTTTTTTAATAACCAGATAATTTTTCACTTGAATTTTCCAAAAAAACAATAGACATCAAATCAGCTTGAATTGCTGATTTACTGAATGTAATAATTATTTTTGTACGGAAATATATTAAGTTTTTCGAAATAAAGATTTCGTTAAGATACGTAAACTGTAAAGCAACTGATTGTTTCACCCTGGTAAACAATTGGATGCGAATGGAACACTCAAGTCGTTTGCTTTTGAAAAAAAGCTTTATGAAAGATAAAGATAAACTAATCGGCCTGTCACCGTTGACATTTTTGGCGATCAGGGAGTTTTATGGCTTTGTGTTTTGCCATGTAAGCGACCGGGTATTGAAAGACCCGGAATGTCCGGTTTGAGAAATACAGCTGACTCACACGGCTATATTGATGGACAGGCAGCTTAGGGTCGAATCGAGCCAATCAATATTAGGCTTCCCACTTAAACCGGAACAGGGCCGTAGGCTGGGTAGAGCAACGCGAAACCCAGCAAAAACCTTGAAATAATCGAGTTTCTTTGCATTCAAACTATCCTTTTATTCTTAAAGCTTATCGGCTTCGAAGCTGGGTTTCATTATCATTCAACCCAGCCTACTTCTGCAACCCTAATGTCAGCTTATTTTCCATTTTGGGTCATTGGCAAAACCACACCGAATGTCGCTTTCGGGTCGGCTGCGGCAATTCATCAAAGCCAAAAACCGCCATTCACTACTGGCGTAATCGCATCGGAATTTGGGGTGGAATATGGATCTATTGTGCAAAATAGACTGCTTCAGCAGCACCAATGCGTTTGGTTTTAAGTATTCAAGTTCGACCAGAATCAGTGTTCAAATTAATCAGAATACGTATGTGCTTTTGAGTGTCAATGCGCCATCCACGTCCAAGGGTTGATGACTTTTAAACCAACTGCCTCAAACGGCGACGTATCACGAGTTGCTACCGCGAAACCATGTGACACAGCAATTGCAGCAATATATCCATCTGCAGTAGCAATGGCCTGTCCAGCAATACGGGCACGGGCACGCAATGTTGCATAAGCTTGAGATGCCAGCTCATCGAAAGACAGGATGCGTCCAGCGAATAATGGTATTACTTGCTGGTCTAGGCTGGAAAAGAGTGTATCCCTACGTCTACCCTCTGGCAACACCGCGATACCAAAACGCAGTTCTGCAAGGCTGATTGTCGAGAGGTACAGTGTTTCGATGACTTGTTCGTCAATCCAAGAAAGTACGTTCTTATCGCAGGACGCTTTTAAAGGCTCAGAAACGACATTGGTATCAAGTAGAATCATTCAAAGCTCAACGGTTCTTTAGGCAATTTATCTCGCTCTATCTCAAGATCGACTCCGCCCACTTCAAGACCAATTTTGGCCAGCAAAGAACCCAGCTTAATTCGATTATCAGGCCTTACAGTATTATCCAAAATTGCCCTGATTTCAGCTTCTGTGCTATGACCATGCATAGCGGCACGCACACGCAAGGCGCGATGTGTTTCATCAGATAAGTTGCGGACAGTGACAGATGCCATTGCTTACACCTCTTACGTTAAATAGCAATGATAGCATTATAGGTTTTATGATGTCATTTTGTATAGTGTCGTAAAACACTTGTTTTCCGGTTGGTTAGATATTGTAGCACTAATAGAATCAACGGCTTGTATGTTGCATAAATCTGTTGCAAAATATACCTATGAAAATCATAGGATACGCCCGCACCAGCACCGACGACCAAACAGCGGCCTTGCAGCTTGCCGCGCTCAGAGTTGTATCCTGTCAGGTTTCCCGACTAACTCAAGTTCTGGACGCAGCCAATCTTTTGCGATTGATGCGCCTCCTTTTCCAGGCACATTCTATGAGGTGATCTATGTTACGCTGAGTAATTACCTTGGGATTAAGTCTTATGAATCAATCATTAAAAACACCCTCAGGTTCCATCGTGTTTATTCCGCATGGCGGTGGGCCGTTGCCGGTACTGGGTGAACCGGGCCATCAACTGCTAATCGATTTTTTACAACAACTCCCCGCGCAGCTGATTGCTAAACCCGCGGCTATTTTAGTGATCAGCGCTCATTGGGAAGCGGAGATTGCTACCATCACCAGTGGCCCGGCCCCGACTTTGCTGTATGACTATGGCGGCTTTCCCAGCGCCGCTTATCAAATTAAGTATCCCGCCCCCGGCCACCCGCCATTGGCTAAGAAAATTTTTCAGTTGTTGCAAGATAACGGCATTGCCACCCGACTGGACCCGCAACGCGGCTTCGATCACGGTTTATTTATTCCTTTAAAACTGATGTTTCCGGCCGCGGATATTCCTTGTCTGCAATTATCGCTGGTTCAGCATTTAGATCCGCAGCTTCATTGGCGTCTGGGCAAAGCTTTGCAACCTTTACTTCAGGATAAAGTATTAATTATCGGTTCCGGTTTTTCTTTTCATAATTTATCTGCCTTTTTTACGCCTGCTGACAGCAATGCCGATTTACAGAACTCAGCATTTGAAAACTGGTTGATTGAGACCTGTACCGATTCCGGCTTGTCTAGGGATGCCCGTGAAGAGAGGCTGATTAATTGGCGGCAAGCGCCGTTTGCCCGCTACTGTCATCCACGTGCTGAACATTTGTTACCGCTGCATGTTTGCGCCGGTTTGGCCGATAGTGACGGCAAATTGGTCTTTGACGGTCAAGTGCTGGGAAAAAAGACCAGCGCCTTTTTGTGGTAACAGTTCATGTATAAAACGGTTCGCGCCAAATTATTTTTAGCCTTTCTGCTGACGACTTTGCTGGTGGTTTCCGGCATGTATATGTTTATGCGTTATTCATTAAACAAAGGCTTCTCCGAATTTATCGAGTCTCGCCAGCAAGAACGGATGATTGCGCTGATCGACCGCCTCAGCGAATACTACGCCCACAACCTAAACTGGCATAATCTGGCAACAGACAAGCAAAAATGGATAGAATTATTGTGGCATGTCAATCCCGACCGTGAACCACCCCCCTGGCTTAAACAAATCCCAGCCGAACCAAATGCTTTTTGGCCACCCAGCCAAGCGGAACAACATGCGCGTAGAAACCGTATTCCATTGGAACTGCGGGTGATGTTATTAGCCGGCGACAAAACCATTATTTTCGGGCGCGCAAACGATTTGCCTAAGTTAACCCTACACCCTATCTATTATCACGAAAAAATAGTCGGTTATCTGGGCTTGCTGCCCGGCAAAGCCATTAATCAAGCCAGTGAAGTGCGCTTTCTGGAAAAACAATCCAATTCCTTTATTTTGATTGCTTTATTAATGGTAGGTTTATCCGCCGGCCTGGCTTTGCTGCTGGCTTATATCCTGGGCATCCCGATAAAACGGATTACCACCGCCGCCAAGGCTCTGGCGGTAGGCCGTTATGATGTGCGCTTGCCGGTTGAGTCCAACGATGAACTGGGGCAACTGGCCCGCGATTTTAACGAAATGGCCGCGGCACTAAAACAGTCGGAACTAGCCAGACAACGCTGGGTGGCGGATATATCCCATGAACTACGCACACCTTTGGCGATTTTACGCGCCGAGTTAGAAGCTTTGCAAGACGGCATTAGACCTTTAACCCCGACAGCAATTGATTCTTTATTCGGTGACGTCATGCGGCTTAATCGCTTAACTGAAGACCTTTATCAGTTATCTTTATCCGACCAAGGCGCCTTAAGTTATCGAAAAACCCATGTCGATCCAATCGAAATTTTAAAAGAAGATATGGAGGCCTTCGACCTGGAATTCCAGCACAAACAAATCGCCTTAGTCTTGCATAATCAACTGTCGACACCCTGTCAAATTTACGCCGATCCAGACCGCCTATCACAACTGTTTCGTAATCTACTGGCCAACAGTGTTAACTATACCGACTGCCATGGACAATTAAAAATTTCCATTTTTCGTGCTGCCGATAAACTGGTGCTTAATTTTGCTGATAGTGAACCCGGTGTGCCGGAAGCCGAGTTAGCCAAATTATTTGACCGATTTTATCGTGTGGACAGTTCGCGAAACCGTTATCATGGTGGAGCGGGCCTGGGTTTGGCTATCTGCCATAATATTGTCGTCGCCCACGATGGTGAGATAACTGCACAAACCTCGCCGTTGCAAGGGCTTAACATCCGCATTACCTTACCGATTAGCGCATGACACATATTTTAATTGTTGAAGATGAAGAAAAACTGGCGGATCTGCAAGCCGAATATCTACAAAGCGCCGGTTTTAACACGACCCGCTTGCATAACGGCCTGACGGTTCTGCCGTGGCTCAAAGCCCATACCGCAGATTTAATCTTACTGGATTTAATGCTGCCGGGCGGTGATGGCCTGGAAATTTGTCGAGAACTCCGCCAGATCAGCACCGTGCCTATTATCATCATTACCGCCAGAATTGAGGAAATTGATCGTTTGCTGGGCTTGGAACTGGGTGCCGATGATTATATCTGCAAACCATTTAGCCCTAGAGAAATGGTAGCTCGCGTTAAGACGGTACTGCGAAGACTCCAGACTACTGCCCAGGATACCCTGCCCGGCGGCGGCAAAATAAAACTGGATCCCAACAGTTTAAGAGTTTTTGCGGAAGGCCATGAAATTGCATTGACTGCCGTTGAGTTTCAGCTATTACAAGCCATGCTGCTACAACCCGGCCGGATTTTTTCCCGCACCAAATTAATGGACTTAATTTACCGCGACCAACGCGTGGTTTCGGATCGCACCATTGACAGCCATATCAAAAAGCTGCGCAAAAAACTGGCCGATTTATTGCCCGACCAGGAATTAATTCATTCCGTTTACGGCGCAGGTTATCGCTACGAGCCACAGCCGCAGAGTCCTAAATCATCGTAACTATTCTGTACCGCATCTCCGCAACACCCCTGCTACCTGCCCTAAATCCGCCAACACGGCCAGCGCTTGCCGAGCCGCGCTATCATCCGCCGGCAAACAGGATGGAATATAAACACAAGGCATTTTCGCCGCGACAGCGGCGGCAATGCCCACCGCCGAGTCTTCCAACACTAGACAGTCCACCGCCGCCACGCCTAACTGAGCAGCCGCCTGCAGAAACAAATCAGGTGCGGGTTTAGGCTGAGACACTTGATCACGCGCAATCAGTATAGAAAAAACCTGATCCAAACCAGCCAGCGCCAGACAATTTTCAGCCTCCCGGCGATGGCTATTGGTCGCCAAACCAAACGGCAACCCCTGTTGCCGCAGATATTGCAGCAGCGAAAAAAAACCTTTTTTGACCGGAATCCCCTGCTGCTGCACTTGCAAACACCAGCTTTCGGCGCTTAGTTGTTGAAATTTGCTGATGTTAAAATCGCCGCCGCAAACTTTGGATAATTGTTGCAGCACAATGTCACCCGGTTGCCCGGAAAGCCCCAGCCAAAAAACCTCCGGCAAACGATAGCCCATTTGCTCGCAGGCCAGCTGCCAGGCTGCTCTATAGGTGGCTTCGCTATCCAGCACCAGCCCATCCATATCAAAAATCAGCGCTTTAAAACTGCGCATTCTTAAATCCGTTTGATATATTCACCCACAGCTTCCCGGCTGGAACCTACCACTATGCGTTTTAGCCCTTGTTCATCCTGCTCCAATTGCCCGGCGACCTGGATTTGCTCACCGATTTGCGCTTGTCCGTTATACGTAGCAGTAAAGGAAACCACTGTGGTAATTTCTGGATGATCAATCGCCAGTTCCGCCGGATAATCGAACGCATACGCATCATCCAGCACCTGAGTTTCAAGACAAACCACCCCGAGTTTTTGATAACGTTTCCCACCGCCCTGCCTAGCCTCGGCCAGCAAGGAAAGATCGAATTTACGCCGGTTGATGATGGCTTTATTGTATTTACGCCGCTCATGCCAGATGTACTCTTCTAGCGTTAACTCGCAGCCGCGCCGCTGATAGGCCTCCTGCCAATCGCTTTCATTCAATTGCCGGCATTGCCCGACCGCAATCAACTGCTGCACCTGTCGGCGCAATTGCTGAAAGGTCTCGCGGCAATAACAGACCAGATCAATGTCGGAATCGGAATGCTGCAAACCCAACAGCAAAGATCCGGTCACGCCG
>Ga0364873_10413_pt1 | contig 21138 bp, 7 predicted proteins | sample ExccelAu500001D3_2_FD_206928 | JGI IMG/M metagenome (GOLD analysis project Ga0364873, IMG submission 206928) | Enriched cells from Trout Bog Lake Hypolimnion, Wisconsin, USA - BchlTB.Aug07.5000.01.D3 | ecosystem: Environmental > Aquatic > Freshwater > Lake > Hypolimnion/Profundal zone | place: USA... | reverse complement strand
TGCGAAGTTAATTAAGTTCGGCCTGTAAATAAAAAGGTTCCCATGTGTTGAGAAAGAAACTTGCTGGCCGTTGTTGAAGGTCAAGCTCGGAAAGCAGGTTACGGCTTTTGGACCGCCCGAAATCCACCATGCCCCAGTCTCGGATTGCGTCAATGGCCAATTTGATTGTTGGTAAAAAGTGCAGAAAGGAGAACCGATATCATAAGCGTAGCCAACATAATTTGTTTGTACCGGGTCACAGGTAGTCAAATAATAGGTTCCATTGCATTCGTTCGTCGAAAGGGAATCAAAGTCCGGCTTGAACCATTTATAAGCATTGACATAATCGCCCGGGAGCACCCAGTTGTTTTGATTCGTTACCAAAACGCCGTCCGGCAAGCCTGGGTCAAATGCCACTTTGAAGACGATTTGTTGCCCCACGCAATTCGTCGTGTTTATTGTGTCAGGGTCAAGGCGGACATCATTAGCTGTGATGAAAGGCTTGTATTTCTGCTTGTCTGCGCCGAACGTGTAGTAATCCAGCGACAAGGTGCCGAGCACGCGCGGCGTCACGTCCTTGATGTCGCCATCGGCCAGCGTACACCAGCGCAGCCCGTCCGATCCGAGGACGCCCAGGTCGCTCATGGCAATCTGACCAAACGGCACGGCATAGTCCGCCAGCGTCGTGATGTTCGTAATCGCCTTGGCGCTGCCGCTGACTTGAAATAAACTCCGCCGGTGCGACAACGCCTTGCCGCCGGTCCACAAAATCAGCGTGGTGTCCGCCGTGCGGGTAAACGTGTTGGTGCCGCAGCCGTCGGTGCCGTTGGTGGCAATGTTGCAATGTTCCAGCAAGATGGTGGGCGGCGCGATGTTCGTTTGGCTGCCGTCGCAGGTGCTGGTGCTGGCGCCGGTCTGGCTGGGTGGTTGCACTTTCAGAATATACTCATCCGCCGGCCATACGCAATCGGTTTCGCTGGCGCTGTTGGTTCCTTCCGGAGCGATATAATAGCTGCCACTGCCGACGTCCTCCGTCCAATCCAGATGATACGTTTTGGTATAGCTGTTCGGACAGGCCGCCACGTTGGGGTGGGGGCCCGAGCCAAGGGTCTGGACATAGGTGAATTGCCAGTCTTGCTGATAGTAGGACACGAAGATTTCCGCCGGCTTGTCCTGATTGGGACCGAGGCTGCCGGCAGGTTGCCCGCTGGCGTCGTTGGCGTTGACCACAAATCTGGCCACGCCGCCTGGGTTGACGGGCACATTCGCCGCCGTCCAATTGCCGCCATCATTCACCGCCGTGACGCCGTTTACGGTCAGGTTGCAACCCGGATCCGAAACGGTGCCGCTCACGTTCACCGTGGGGTTCCACAATTGGCTATCGGGCGTCACGGCATCCATCGTCAAGGTCAAGGCGCTTTGAACGACATTGAATGTGACCACGTTGGCGAACCCCGCCGCGTTGACGGCCGTCAGCGTCAGGCTGTTCGTGCCTGGGTTTAACGGCAGGTTTTCCAGCCAGATGTTCCCGTTCCGCTCGATTAGTCCAGACACTTGGTTGACATCGCCATTGGTGTCGGTGACCAGCCCGGTGAGGGTGGCGGTCGGATCGCTGATCGAACCACGACAGGTAAAAGCGTTGCCGCAAATCAGCATCCCGTCAGCCGGCCAGTCAATCTGCAAGGCGGGGGCATTGGTGACGCTGGAATAATCCAGCGTGAAATTAGTGGTGAGGGTGGTGGTATTGCCGGCCCAATCCGTCGCCCGCACGGTGAGGCAATTCAAGCCGTTGGTCAGGTCCAGATCATAACACTGAAACCAGTTGGTGGTGAATGCGTGCAAGACCGGATCGTAAAATTGTTGGCGCACCAAGCCGGGTTGATTGGTCAGCACCCCCAGAGCGTTGCTGAGGTCGTAGCTGAGGGCGGAAAGTGGTTTGGTGGTGTAGCCCTGCAACTGGATCAGCGGTACGGTGACCAAACCCGTTGTGGGATTGGTGATGACAATGACCGGGGCAACCGTGTCGCGCGTCAGTTGGACCGACTGCCACGACGGCGGCGCGCTCGGCAACAAACTGCGCAAACCCACCTGCACGGTGTAAACGCCATCGGTGGCACCAAGTGTCACCGCGAGGTTTGTGGAAAGGAAAGGCTGCCAGTTGGCATCGGCCAGGTTGGTGTCCCCAACCAGCACGGCATAATAGCTGGGCACGCCGGCCAGCAGGGTCACGCTGCCCGAGGCGGTGGACTGATTCAGATACCGCTGCGGAAACCAAACGCTGAACTGGATGACATTCGGGTCAAGACCGTTCTGGTAGTCGTAAAGGAGCGTATGAGCGCCACTGCTGTCCGCATCAGAATCGGCCATGGTCAATCCCGCGTCGCCGTAGCAGGCCCACAACCACCATAGCGGCGTCTGATTGCCATTATAAGTAACACCAGTCCAATCAACGGCGCTCAAAAACATCGTGTCCTGATTCTGGACCGGCACGGTGAACGGCGTGAGGTTGGTAGCTGTCGGCCAGACTTCGGCGACGACGGTCCACATGTTCATGGGCATGGACAGGCTGCTCGATGCCAGCACGGCATAGACTTGGTCCGTGGCGCAGCCGAGTCCGCAATAGGCCAGTCCGTTTGCCACGTTGGTTAACAGCAAGTAGAGATTGTTGGTGTCAATGGTGTAACCGGCGAAGCCGTTCGTAAAATCGCCCCCACCTCCCGAGTCTCCCCCAGGCAGCGAGGGGCCATCCTGGCCCAAACCCATGGTCGTCCGCCCGCCAAACTGCGCGGCTTGGCTTTGCGCCTGGGATTGAGTGATCAGATTGGCGACGGCGGAGACTTCGGCGGCAAGGGCGGAATCGAGGGCGTCGCTGACGGCGGCCTGCCCCGTCAGCAATTTCGGCGGCAGCACTTGATCGTTGCCGGGGTCCACCAGAACGGCGCCATTCGGCAGGAGAAAATAGGCGGCGCCCGGAATTGGCGGAGGCGACGGATAAGGAAGGAAAACTCCACGGTAAGCTGCAACGAAATAGGTTTGGAAAACCGGCAGGCCGATCGTCGCAATTCGGGGCAGCCCCTGAGAAATCGCCACGGCGCTGACGACGGATGCCGGCAAGGCGTCGGGCTGCGCAATGCTGGTGGACTGGCCGGACGACAGTTGCGCCCGCACTTGGCCCGCGCCAAGCAACCAGCCCGCCACGACGAGCAGCCCGGCCAAGCAACGATTGAGATTTAAGTGCCACTTATTCATTGATTTAGATGTGTTAATAACTTATTTTTATTGTCCCAATTGCTCCAAACCGCAATACTAATGGCATTCGCCCCGACTTTAGGCGCATTCCGCCAACTTACAAGCACAATCTGAATATTTCTAATTTCATACTCAAAAAGGGGTCCCGCACAACCACATATATGCTTTCGCGTTTTGGCCTGACCACCAAATTCCCCCCCAAATCGCCCATTGGCTTTTTGTTTCCTCCTCGGCTAAATCTCCCGCGCTGTCGTCTTCGCTTTTTTAACCACAGAGGCACAGAGGCACAGAGGCACAGAGAAAAAGGGCAATTTCTGGCCTCCGTGTCTCTGTGCCTCCGTGGTTCAGGCCCCGACGGAACTGCCTCGACCACCCAACAATGGCAGAATGATTGATGGCAGAATGATTTAAGGTTTATTCCTATAATTCTGCCCTCAATCGTTCTGCCAAAATCATTTCAAAACAGCCTGCCGATACGCCATACTTGCACCGCGTATGAAACTCACCGTTCTCTTCCTGGCCCTGGCGGGCCTCCCGGCGCTGGCCGGCCTCTCCCCCAGCCAGCTCACGTGCGAGTACTTGGACAACCCGCTGGGCATTGACAACCCGCAACCGCGCATGAGCTGGAGGCTCGAATCCAAGCAGCGCGCGCAAAAGCAAACCGCCTATCAGATTCTCGCGGCCACCAGCGAGGCTTTGCTGAAAGCAGATGCCGGCGACCTGTGGGACACCGGCAAAGTGGCTTCGGACCAGTCCGTGCAGGTGGCGTATGCCGGCAAGGCGCTCAGCTCCGGCCAGCGTTGCTGTTGGAAAGTGCGCGTGTGGGATCAGGACGGCAAAATCTCCGCCTACAGCCCGCCCGCCTCTTGGGAAATGGGTTTGCTCGCCCCGCAGGATTGGCAGGGCCAGTGGATCGCCAACACCGCCGACACCAACTCCTTGCCCGCCCCTTTCCTCCGCCATGCGTTCACGCTGGAGGGCAAAATCAAGCAAGCCCGCGTTTACCTCTGCGGCCTCGGCTATTATGAGCTGCACCTTAACGGCAACAAGATCGGCGACCACCTGCTCGACCCGGGCTACACCCGCTATGACCGGCGCGATCTTTACGTCACCTATGATGTCACCGACGCCCTGCGCCGGGGGAAGAATGCGGTCGGCGTCATTCTCGGCAACGGCTGGTATAACGTCCAGACCAAGGCGGTCTGGAACTTCCACCAGGCGCCGTGGCGCGCCGCCCCCAAGCTGCTGCTGCAATTGCGCGTGGAATACACGGATGGGCGCAGCGAAACCATCGCCACCGACAGCGGTTGGAAGACCAGCACCGGGCCGATCACCTTCGATAGCATCTACGGCGGCGAAAACTACGACGCGCGCGCCGAGCTGCCCGGTTGGGACAAACCCGATTACGACGACTCGGCGTGGTCCCAAGCGCAGGTGGTTGCGGCCCCCGGTGGCAAGCTGGCCGCGCAAATGATGCCGCCCATCAAAGCCGATCCCAACGTCCAACCCCTCAAACCGGTCAGGCTCACCGAACCGCGTCCCGGCGTCTTTCTGTTCGATCTGGGGCAAAGCTTTGCCGGCTTCGCCGAACTCCGCGTGCGCGGCCCGGCCGGCGCCAAAGTCGTGCTCAAGTACGGCGAACGCGTGAGCAAGGACGGCATGCTTGACCGGACCGGCATCCAACACCACGTCGCCCGCGTGGACGCCAGCCAGCAATTTCAAACCGACAGCTATATCTTGCGCGGCCAGGGCTGGGAAACCTGGCACTCCCGTTTCGACTATCACGGGTTTCAGTATGTTGAAGTCACCGGTTTTCCCGGCCAACCCACGCTGGACACTTTGCGCGGGGATTTCATCCATTCAGCCGTTCCCGTGGCCGGCGAGTTCGCCTGCTCGAATCCCTTGCTCAACCGCATCTGGACGGCCGCGCGCTGGTCTTACCTGAGCAATCTGCAAGGCATCCCAACGGATTGCCCGCACCGCGAGAAGAACGGCTGGACCGGAGACGCCCATCTCGCCGCCGAGCAGGGCCTGTTCAACTACGCGCCCGCCGCCGTGTACACCAAGTGGATCAACGATCTCGGCGACGAGCAGCGCCCCACCGGTGAGTTGCCTGGCATCGTTCCCACCAGCGGCTGGGGTTATACCTGGGGCAACGGCCCCGCCTGGGATAGCGCTTTTCTGCTGATCCCCTATTACCTCTACGAATACTGCGGCGATACCAAGGTCCTGTGCGACCATTACGACGGGCTCAAGCGGTATGTGGATTATCTCACCCGCAAAGCCAAAGGCGGTATAGTGAACCTGGGGCTGAACGATTGGGCGCCCTTCAAAACCACCACGCCCGCGGACATCACTTCCACCGCCTATTATTATCGCGACGCGCAGATTGTCGCGCTCACGGCCGGGCTGCGGGGAAATGCCGCGGACGCGCAAAAGTATGCGGACCTCGCTGCCAGCATCAAGACCGCGTTCAATGATAAGTTCTACGACCCCAATACCGGACTCTATGGCAATGGCAGCCAGACTTCGCTCAGTTGCGCGCTCTACCAGGGACTGGTGGAACCGGCCAATCAGGCGCGGGTGCTCACCAACCTGGTGGCGGCCGTGGAGAACGCTAACAACCACATTGATACTGGCATTCTCGGCTCCAAATACCTGCTGAACGCGTTGCTAGCAAACGGCCGCGCGGAGGTGGCCTATCGCATCGCCAGCCAGAAAGATCTGCCCAGTTGGGGCTGGTGGATCGAACAAGGCGCCACCACCTTGTGGGAACAATGGAACGGCGCCGATTCGCGCAACCACATCATGTTCGGCGATATCAGCGCCTGGTTCTACAAAGCGCTCGCCGGCATCAACCCCGATCCTGCCGCTCCGGCGTTCAAACACTTTATCCTCAAACCCAACCTCGTCGGCGGCCTGACCTCGGCCAGAGCCGCCTACGACTCGGTCCATGGGCGCATCGTGAGCGATTGGAAGTGCGCGAACGGCCGCTTTGATTGGACGGTCACCATCCCCGCCAACACGTCGGCAACGGTCTATGTGCCCATCCCTGATGCCGCCGCGATTAAAGAAGGCGGCCAACCCGCGGCTGCTGCCGCCGGCGTAAAACTGTTGCGCGCGGAAACTGGCCGCACCCTGTTCGAGGTTGGCTCGGGCACCTACCACTTCACCGCGCCCGCATTGTGATACCCGGATGCCACCGCCCGGATGCCAACACCCCCCTGAACCGCTTTCGGAGCGCGGCTGTGTCGAAGACCAGCGGCAGCGGCTTGAAACCTTTGAAAATGCTGCGGCTGGTGCCCAGTCTCCCCGCACACAGCCGTGCTCCGGTTCAGGGGTTCAATGCGCGAATGCTTTGGCGAATTATTTCATTGCACAATTTCAACAAAACTTGCAGCCAGCCGGAACCGGCAGCATATTGCCCCCATGCAATTTGGCGATTTCTCCAACGGTAGCGGCGGTTTGGTGGATCAGGTGAGAATGGTTCTCTTCCAGATGTTGCCGCGAAGGGCCCAAATTGAAAAAGTCCGGGCGGAAATCAACCGCGGGCTTTTGAAAAAATATGGCCAGGTGACCAAACTGCAAATTGACCATGAAGCCAAAACCATCCAGGCGGAATTGGCTTTGAAAGGGGAACCAGAGTGCGTGCGGATTACGCTTTCAGGTTACCGGCTCATTCAAGAAGCTGGTGCGAATCCGCGGTTTGAACCCGGCGCCATTGAAGTGTCGCGGGAATGGCTCAATGCCGTTTTCCAAACCCTGGTCAAAACGAGCGTCATCCCGGAGCGAATCGAAGTGAAAAACCTGCTCCATCAAACGGTGGTCAAAGCCATTCTTTAGCGGAACAACAGCGGCGCAAACTCGTTGAGGTAATTGCGCCAATTGATCCACGTATGTCCGCCCGCTGATTCGACGACGACCGGGGCAAAGCCATGTTTCTTGAGCATATCCACGGTTGCTCGCGTGGTTGGCATCAACGAATCTTGTTTGCCGGTGCCAAACCAAAGGAGTTTGAGCCCTGGCTTGAGTTTGGCATTCTCCAGCATCGCCACATTCTTTTCTTCCCACGTTGGGCTGGTTTTCGCGCCGCTCCGCCCATCACCCAGAATCCCGAAGATGCCCGCGCTAAAAACCCCCACGTAGCCGAATTTATCAAGGTGAGGAATGGCGATATTCAACGACTGGCCGCCGCCCATGGACAGTCCGGCGATGGCGCGATGCTGGCGATCTGTGTACACGCGGTAATGAGTCTCGGCATACGGCTCAATGTCGTTCAAGAAATCCTGCACAAAGGCATCGCCGGCGTGGTCCTGCACCCGGGTATGCCCGGCGGGCATGACCACCACCATGGGCTTCGCCTGTTTGGCCGCAATCAGATTGTCCAGGATAAAACCGGCGCGGCCCACCGAGGTCCAGGCATCGTCGCAATCACCCGATCCGTGCAGCAAATAAAATATCGGAAATTTGCCGCGGCCCAATTCATAACCCGGCGGGGTGTAAACGTGCAGCCGCCGGAATTGTTTCAGCGAGGTCGAATAGTAAGTGACGGTGGCCACGTTGCCGTGCGGCACGTCCTTGGTGTCCATGAAGTCTGCGCCCGGCAGGTAGAACAGGCTCCAGACATTATTGAACGACTCCGCGGTAGCCGGATTGTGCGGATCAATCACCGGGACTCCATCCACCTCAAAATTATATCGGTAGGCGCCAGAATCAACCGGGCCAACCACCAGTTCCCAGACTCCATTGGTTCCCTTGGTCAATTCCGAGCCCGTGCCGTAGCCGAGCAGGTCGCCGCACGACAGCTTGATGGCGTGGGCATTGGGCGCGACGATCCGGAATGCGACTTGGCGGTTGGTTAAAATCTCGGGCGAAAGTACCTGCGCAGCTCGCGGTCTTCTTTCAGCAGCGGGTTGGGCTCCGGTCGAAGCGGTGGATGCTGCCACCGCCAGAATTGTGGCGGCAAGCAATGCAAAGGTGGTATGGGCTGGCATAAGTGCTTTATAGATGAGTTGGCAATGGTGGCAATGGCTGTGAATTTACGCGGAGAACCGGCCAGGAGTCAACCGTTTCTGGAGTCACCCCAATCCCCGCCTAAGAAAGAATGCAAACCACGAAATACACAAAAATACACGAACGGGATTTCATTTTTCGGGTGGTTCGTGTGTTTCGTGGTTCCCTCGGTTTGCTATCTTGGCACGCTGCTTGCACCTGCTTATTTCTGCGCCTGCATCTGGCGCTTGCCAATTCTAGGCGAGGATCTGGGGAGTCAGTTTCCGGGCGGCTGGCTCACGTTAATCGAATCGCGAGTGATAAAGCCCAACTCCGAAGTTACCTGTGGCGTGGCTGATGCAAGCCGCTGTAGCGCAGACATTCCTGTCTGCGGGTTCGCGGGACTTTCCAGTCCCGTGTTCCCGTGCGGGAACTGGCGACTGGAAAGTCGCCAGAACCCGCAGGCTGGAAAGCCTGCGCTACGGGCGTTGCGTCATTCGATTTCGGAGTTCGGGATAAAGCCGCCAAGAATCGTAGCCGCCGCGGCAAGGAGGCGGATTTTTCCAACTGAATCGCCCGGCCCGGTTCGCCTTCGCACGTCGGCGGCTACTGTGTGAACTGCCGTGACGCGCTGTCGTCTTCATTTATTAACCACCGAGGCACAGAGACGCAGAGAAAAAGGGCCATTCTTCGTCCCTGTGTCTCTGTTCCGCGTCCTCCGCGCCTCTGCGCTTTTCCCATCCTCTATCCTCTATCCTCTTTTGGTTGCGGCTCTGCCGCGCTATGCCTCCGTGGTGCAAACCCAGACGGAACTGCCTCGACCTTCCAACCCAGGCAGAATGATTAAGAGCTTATCTGTATAATTCTGCCCTCAATCGTTCTGCCAAAGTCAATTCACTATTGTGTGAAACGGGCCGGGTCGGAGACCGGCGCTCCTCGTCCTCCGTGCCGCCCGAGCCATCCGTGGTCATCCCGATATCTCGGGAGTGACAAGAAATCAATAATAGTGCATATTCAAGCATTTACCGCTGGGCGCAAATCAATGGCTGCCAACTGCGATTGCTTGGGGGTAAAACATATTTAAATGCAAAATACTTTTTTGTCCGACCGGTTGCCTTTCCGGTTTCAATTTAAAAAATGTCACGGACTCATTTGGCTGTGGGTGGCTGCGCTTTTTTGGTTCTGGGCCACAACCGGCTCCGCCGCGCCAATCAACTGGGGCGCACCACTCACCATCAGCGGTGACACCGATGTGGTCACCTCAGGCACGAATGTGGGAGCATATTATGAAGGGGGCGGCGGCGCCAATCTGACGCTTAACGGGGTGACCTTCACGAATGAAGGCGGCACGACGACTTGGGGCAACGTGACCTTCTCAGGCAGCGGCGCGTTTGTTTACGCGACCAACACGCTGGGCAACAATGGGGCTCCGTTTGGCAATTTAAGCGCCGCCTATTCGAACGTGCTTTCGGGGGGCATCTGGATCGCCGGCGGTGCGGCGGTCACCGTGACCTTGAATAATCTAACGGTTGGCCATCAATACACCATTCAGTTTTGGGCGAACGACAGCCGTTTTCCCGGCGTGCAAACCAACCGCTATGACAAACTCAGCGGCATTTGGGGCGGCGGCAACCTGCTGTTGTTCAACACCACGCATGGAGCGGGTGGCGTCGGCCAGCATGTGACCGGCACCTTTGTGGCCGATGCGGCCAGCCAGTCGTTTGTCATCACCGGCGGCAACCTCACCAGCGGCGGCTCTGCTGACTCCCAAACCGAGGCCATCCAGGTGCGGGACAATGGGGCGTATGTTTACACGCCGACGCGGATCAATCTGGCAAAGTATCAGCCGGTCTTTACCGATTCGACCAACGGAACCCAAAGCGCGGCTTACCTGACGGAGGGTTTTGTGGCCGACGACAGTTGCTGGGTGAGCGACAACACCGGACCGCACTGGGCGGGCGTGGTGTTTTCGCTTCCGGTGACGGTAGGCAGCGCCCAACTGGCCATGGGGCAAAACAACAGTTCGCCGCTGACCGGTTTCTCTTTGCAGTATTTCACCAATGGCAACTGGGTGACGGTGCCCGGCACGCAGGTGTCGAATAATACCAACGTGGAACAGAACCTGGTCTTCAGCAGCCCGATCACGGCGACCACATTTCGGGTTTATGATGCGGTGGACAGCACGATTCGTATCCGCCAACTCGCCCTGTATCCGCCGAACGGCCCGAGCGGTTTTCCGTTCGGCACGGACTTTTCGATTGATCTCGCGCGGAAGCAGCCGGCGTTTGCGACGGCGAACACCTATGGCTACTGGCCGTTGCTGGCAGGAGATGGCTTGATCAGTCCGAATTCGGCGTGGGAGACCACGCTGGCGGGGAGCAATTCACTGCTGATCAATTTGCAATTCACGAACAAGCTTGGGAGCGCGCATTTGTATTCGGGCGCAACGGGCGTGCCGCCGCTGGCCAATTTCATCCTGCAATACTGGAATGGGGCGGCGTGGCAGAACATACCCGGCGGCAGCGTGACGGGCAACAGTTCCGCGGCGCTGGTGATCCCGTTCCTGACGCCGGTAACGACAACCAAAGTACAGTTGGTGTTCACCAACAGCGGGACGAGTGCGGTGCGGGAACTGTGCATCTTTCCGGCGAACAGCAACGGCGGATATCCGCTGGGGACGGGGATTGTTTCCAACCCGCCCGTGACGGCGAAATACGATACTTACACCGACTCGTATTATTACCTGAGCAACTCGGCCGCGGGAAAAGTCATCAGTGAAAGCAACGGCTGGCCGGTGCTGGGACCAGCCAGCGTGACGAACTGGGCGGCGCAGTATCAGGTGTTGTTGAACTATGATAACGGGACATATCGGCTAATCAACCGCAACAGCGGGCTGTGTCTCGCGGGGGCGCAACTGACGACGAACGCGGGGGCGGCGCTGGCGGAGGAGACATATGCCGCGCTGCCGGATCAGGACTGGTATTTGCAGGCCCTGGACGGAACCAACTATTACCTGATCAACCAGTTCAGCGGACTGGTGGCCGACACGCAGAACGGGGTCCTCGTGCAGAATGTTCAGACCAGCTCGACCACCCAGCTCTGGCAAATCTCCCTGGCACAGATATTCCCCAAAAAAGGGATCGCTGGTTCGTGGGGCGGTTATCCCGTCACCTTCAATGCCAACTGGACGTATGGTTGGTGGTATGGCTCCAATCCCAATCTACCCGGCGTCAATTATTATCCCATGGACCCGGACACTTGGTATCGCGGCAGCACCGTGGCTGGGAATCTTTGGACCTTACAACCCGGCTGGCGCACGGCAGGTTACTCGTTGAATGTCATGGGCTACAACGAACCGGACGTGGTAGGCCAGGCAGATATTGATGCGACCAATGGCGCCATTTATTACCTGAACGATCAAAATCTGGATTTGCCGATGGCCGGGCCGGCGGCGGGGAATGTGAACGGCACCTGGAATCAAGTTTTCTACGGTTACATTACCAACTGGGGTTGCCGGGTGGATTACCTGCCCGCCCATGAGTATCCCAGTTCGAGTGGCTCCTCGGACATTTGGATTTCCACCTTGCAAACCGCCTATAACACTTACGGCCTGCCCATATGGATGACCGAATTTGGCATCGTGGATTGGGGCCAAAATCACACTTGGAGCGAGGAGGACAATTACAACGCCATGGCCGAGTTTTTGTGGCGGGCTGAGAGTCTGCCCTGGTTGCGCAAATATTCCATGTTTATATTCCATGCTGACAGCGGCAGTCCGATGGCGGTCAATCCGTGGACGCAGACCAAGCCGGGACCCCAGTCCAATTCCTTTGACGCCAATGGCGTATTGACGCCGTTTGGCGAGTTGTATGCGGCGTGGGACAATGATGCGAAGGTGGAGACCAACAAAGTTTATTACGTCCACAACAGCAGCACGCGCAAGCGGCTGGCTAACACGGGCGCTTTAAATGCCGAAAGCATTCTCGTCAACGATCCTTCGGACAAGTGGACCCTCGTTTCCGCCGGCAGCCCTAATTCATATTATCTGGTTTCTGCGGTAGATGGGAGCCGGCTCAGTTGCAGCGGCAGTTCGGTCAGCCTGGTTGCTGCTGGCACTACTGGCTCGGCCGCGCAGTGGGCGCTGACCGGAACCAGCCAGACTGGCTATGGCTGGTATTACTTGGATCATCCCTCCACGAGTAATCGGCTCTCGGTGGCCTACAATAACTCGACCTTCGTGGCCACCTACAGCATGGTTGCCACCAGCACCACCAGCACCGCCGTCCAGTGGCGCTTCATCATGCCAACTCAAGGTTCCGCCGTGTGGACGGGAGCCACCAACACCTCCTGGGTTACTCCTGGCAATTGGTATCCGGGTCCCGGCAATTGGAATCCCGGTGGGGCTCCGGCGACGGGGCAAGCCGTGCTGTTCAACAGCCAGTCCACCACCCATCTGGCCTCGGTGTTGAACGCGGATTTCAGCTTGAATTACCTCGCTCTGGCCAATCCGCCGGGCCCGGTTTCCATTGGCGGCACCAACACGCTGACGATTGCCAATGGCATCAATCTCGCCACTGCCACCCAGAACCTCACCATCACCGCCCCGATCATTCTTGCCAATAGCCAGAACTGGACCGTCGCGGGCGGGCAGACGCTGACAGTCAACGGCAGTGTGTCTGGGAGTGCAAGCTTGACCATTGCCGGAACAGGCAGGGTTTCGCTTGGTGGCTCAAACACCTACAGCGGCACGACGACCGTAAGCAGCGGCGAGCTGGACATCTATAACTGGGGTGCAGCCACGCTGGGAACCATCACCGTGGGCAACACGGCGACCACCTCGACTTTGGGGATCTTGGGCGGCACGCTGTCGCTGGGTGCCAACACCTTTTACCTCGGCAGCGGGTCGAGCTCCGCTTACGTTGGCATGGTGAACCAGACTGGGGGCACGGTGACCTTCACTGGCGGCACGGCCATGTTGCTGGGCAACGGCAGCAATGGGGTTGCCGGCACCTACAACTTGAGCGGCGGCACGCTCACCAGCGGCACGTATTCCTCCGCCTCACGCGGGGTGATGCTCGGCGTCAACACCGGCTGCGCCGGCACCTTTAACTTGAGCGGGACGGGGGTGCTATCTTTGCCTCTGGCCGAGTTAGCGGTCGGGCGCAATGACAATGCGTCCATATCAAACTGTGTGGTGGCCTATAACCAGAACGGCGGCACGGCCACGATCGGCTACCTGTCCATCGGCGGCCAGAGCCTCACTCCTGGGATCACGGCCACCTTCAGCCTCATGAATGGAACGTTTGTCGCCACCAACTTCCAAAATTTCGTGGCCGCCGCCAGCAGCAGCGCCACGCTTTACCTCGGCGGCGGCGCCCAGGTGACCCTGCCCGCGTTTCCCGCATCGGCCGGGGCGGCGAACATCACTTTCGCCTTCACCAACGGCTATCTTTCGCCTTTGGTGGCGAGCGCCAGCTATATGCCGGCCGGAACCTTTGACCATGCTTATCTCACGGCCAATGGAGCCAATTTCAACGCCGCCAGCGCCAACAGTATCACGGTGGGGCAAGCGTTTCAAGACGCCGCGTCTCAAGCCGGCACGCTGACCAAATCCGGCGCGGGCACGCTGACACTCACGAGCGTGAACACCTACACCGGGGGCACAACTATCAACGCCGGCACCCTAGCCTTGAGCGGCAGCGGTTCGCTGGCCAGCGCCAACATCATCGTGGCCGGCGGCGCGACGTTCAATGTTTCCATGCTTTCCAGCACCTACGTTTTGGGCGCGGGCATCACCTTGACGAACAGCTCGTCCAAGGCGGTGATTAATGGCACAAACGATTGCAGCCCAGGCACGCTGTCGTTGCTCTATGATGGCGTCAATCCGTGCCTGGTGCTCACCAACAGCACCATGACGTTGTCGGCCGCAACCGTCCTCCGAGTCAACCACCCCGGTTCCGTTTTGGGGGGCGGGAGTTACAACCTCATTGCGGCGGCCACGAGCGGCAACCGTGGCAAAGTAACCGGCGCTCTGCCATCGGTGGTCGTCACCGGAAATGTGGTGGCCGGCAGTTTCAGCTTGCAAACCAACAGCACCGGCGGCCTGAACTTGCTGGTGGTGCCTGCGATTGCCACCAACCCGCCGAGCCTCAATTTCACCTTTGGCGGCGGCACGCTCAAACTGACTTGGCCGGGAGACCATTTGGGTTGGCTTGCCCAATCCAATTCCGTCAACTTGGGAAATTCGAACTGCTGGTTTGACATCCTGGGTTCGCAGTCTGCTACCAACTTGGTCATCCCGGTGAGCCCGGGAAATACTGATGTGTTTTACCGCCTGCGTTATCCTGACTAGCGCGAGAGGATGTTTTCCAAGCAATCCTTTCGGGAACGGGTCGTTAAGGTCTCGTTGGCCCTCTGCGTGCCTGGACCTGTGACATTCCGGGCTTTCACAATTCCAGCGTTCTTGCCTCGCAAGGGTGAAGTGAACGCCGGCTACGGGAATACGCTCATCCTCATGATGGCGGCGAATACGCCACGCGAAGCCATGGGTATTCGTGGCCATGGACTCGTGGCGCGGCCGTCAGCAAAACATGCAATTCTGTGGAACCGGCCTCGCTCGGGTCTTTGATGCCAGGAAACAGCTCGGGTTGTTTCCGTGAGCGCCAAGCGCCGCACCGGCGCGCGGGCGGGTCACCCCATCACCTTTGCGTCATTTCGGCTGGGCCAGATGTTGAACCAACGCCTTGAGTTCCGCCAGTTGCGCCTTCAAGTCGCTGTTCTCCTGCTCCAGCTTCTGCATTCTGGATTCGGAATTCCGGCACCGGCCTTCCAATTTCTGGCTCCGGTCTTCCAGCTTCTCATTGAGTCCCTGGATGGCGGCGAGTTCCACACCATCAAATTCCAGCGTGGAGATCGTCTTGTCGTCGCGGCCGGGATAGAAGGCGTGCTTGAACGCTTGCGCCATGGGGCCAATGTTCGGCGTGTTGGTGTCGGCCTCCCATTTGTAGTTCCATTTTTCCACCGGCACGGAGGCGAGCTTGGCCAACACCTCCTCGCCGCTGACCGGCGCAAAATTTTTCTTGGCGTTTTGGTCGCACACCGTCGTCCAACTGGAGTCTCCGCCAGCAAGGGTGACACCGCTGTACGCAATGCCATCTTCTTGAACGCCGGTGATGAAACGCACACCACCCATGGCGCGTACGGCAAATTCACCGTCCGATATTGAACAAAAAGGTGGAATAGCAGGGCCAGCTCCGTCGGACCAGACGAAGCAATCATCGTTGGTGGCTTGGGCAGAATATCCCAGTGCGATCGAAGCATAGCCGCTGGCAGTTGTGCCTACGCCGAGCGCCGTGGAAGCAAGGCCGCTGGCGGTCGTGCGAAAGCCGAGCGCGGCAGAGTCACCGCCGCTGGCGATCGTGGAATCGCCCAGCGCAGTGGAACCCCCGCCGCTGGCGGTTGTGAGATAGCCCAGCGCAATCGAATCATAGCCGCTGGCCCTCGAACCAAGACCGCTGGCGGTAGAAAAATCACCGCTAGCGGTTGTGGTCGCGCCCAGCGCGGTGGAACTGTAGCCGCTGGCGGTCGTGCCCACGCCAAGCGCCGTTGAACCCATGCCGCTGGCGGTCGTGTTCGTACCCATCGCGGTGGAAAAATCACCGCTAGCGGTTGTGGTCGCGCCCAGCGCAGTGGAACTATAGCCGCTGGCAGTCGTTGCGATGCCCAGCGCGGTGCTAAACGAGTTGGTGGCCGCCGTCTGGTAGCCCAGCGCGGTGGAGGAATAGCCACTGGCAGTCGTGCCCGCGCCGAGCGCCGTGGAAGCAGTGCCGCTGGCGGTCGTGTTCGTGCCCATCGCGGTGGAGAAATCGCCCCAGGCGGTCGTGCCGCCCCCCATCGCTGTGGAATAGTTACCTCTGGCCGTTGTGCTTGCGCCCAGCGCCGTAGAAGAATCCCCACCGGCGAACGTGGAATTTCCCATCGCGGTGGAGAAATCGCCGCTGGCGGTTGTGGATTTGTCCAGCGCCGTGGAAGCAAAGCCGCTGGCAGTTGTTTTATAGCCCATGGCGGTGGAATTAAAGCCGCTGGCGGTCGTATTATAGCCCATCGTGGTGGACAAATCGCCGCTGGCGATTGTGTTAAAGCCCATCGTGGTGGAATTATCGCCGCTGGCGATCGTGGAATCGCCCAGCGCGGTGGCAGCAAAGCCGCTGGCGGTCGTGGCCGCGCCGAGCGCCGTGGCAGCAGTGCCGCTGGCGGTGGTGTTCGTGCCCAGCGCGGTCGAATCATAGCCGCTGGCCATCGCAGTGTCGCCTAGCGCGGTGGAATGATCGCCGCTGGCGGTCGTGTCAAAGCCCAGCGCCGTGGAAGCCCAACCGCTGGCGGTCGTGTTAAAGCCCAGCGCGGTGGCGGCAAAGCCGTTGGCGGTTGTGGCATCGCCCAGCGCGGTGGAATTGGGGGCGCTGGCGGTCGTGCCATTGCCCAGCGCCGTGGCAGCAAAGCCGCTGGCAGAGGTGGAGGCGCCCAGCGCGGTGGCATCGTTGCCACTGGCCGACGCGCCATTGCCCAGCGCGATGGAAGCATAACCGCTGGCGCTGGCGTTCTGGCCCAAGGCCACTCGCTGCGCGCTCACGTCAAACAGTGTGGCGTTTTCCACCAGCACATTGCCCACCACGTCCAGCGCCGCCGCCGGATGCGTGGTGCCAATGCCCACCCAGCCCGCGCTTTCCACCCCCACTCCCTGCGCGGACATGCCCAAAAGGGTGAGACTATTGTCGTTAAAGCCGCAGGCCACCAGATTGGTGCCTCCAAAAGAAATACTGTCCACATTCGCAAGATAATCCGCGCCATTCAAGCCACCGATCGCCGTAGCTAGCAGCACCGGGGCCGACGGATTGCTGATATCCACCAATGTGACACCGGTACTGGAGCCAATGGCCAGCCGGGTGCCGGAAAGCGCCACCGATTGCACGGAATTTAAGGAATAGCCGCTCACGCCATCCACTAACTCCGCCAGCTTGACCGGGCTGGAGGGATTGCTCACGTCCACCAGCGTCACCGCGCCGCTGCCTTCGGCCGCAATCGCCAGCAGGTTGCCGGACAGGGCCACCGAGGCAACCGCCGCCATATTCGTGTACCCCCCGAGACCGTTCACCAGTTCCGCCAGTTTGATCGGGTTGGCCGGATTGCTCACGTTCACCAGCGTCACCGCGCTGCTGCCCAACGCGCCGATGGCCAGCAGGTTCCCGCGCAGGGCCGCGTTGTTGGCCAGGGCCACGGAGATGACCGCGTTCAAATTGGTGAAACCGGAATGGCCATTGACCAGGGCGCCCATCAGCACCGGCGCGCACGGTTGGGAGATGTCCCCCAGCGTCACCGCGCTGCTGCCCCAGGCCCCAATCGCCAGCAGGTTTCCCGACACCGCCACGGAGGAAACCTGGTTCAAATCATTCCATCCGCCCACGCCATTGACCAGCTCGGCCAGTTTCACCGGGCTGGCCGGATTGGTGCAGCCGATGATCGTCACCGCGCTGGAATTCAAGGCCCCCGCCACCAGATTGGACCCCGCCCAAGCCAATCCCTGGACATAATTAAGATTGGTGAACACAACATCCGTGCCGTTGACCAATTGCGTCTGCACGACTGGCGCCGCCGGATTGGAAATGTCCGCCAGCGTAATCCCATCCAGACTGCCGATGGCGACGCGGCTGCCAGCGACGGCGGAAGCGTATGGCAGATAGAGGCTGTTCCAGCCGTTCTGGCCATTCTGCACTTCAAACTCGACGTTGAGCACCGTCTGCGTGGCCACGCTGCTGATTTGCAAGCCGGCCGTCGGCGCGCTGGTGCCGATGCCGATGTTGCCGTTGTTGTCCACCATCAGCGCGTTCGTGGGGGAACCGTCCGGCGCGCTTAAATACGACATCACCCCTGGTGACAGCATCGCCGCCGTGATACTGCCCGCGCCGAAGTTGACGGCGGATATGGTGCCGCTCAACTGCGCCGCCGGCACCGCGCCCTGCAAGCTGTTCGCCGTGGCAGCGAAGATGGCGTAGGGTGCCGGCGTGAGCAATTGGCGCGGCGACAGTGTGGTGAACGGCCCGCTGCCGTTGGTACGCGCGGCAATTTCCAGCCAGCGCGCCGGGCCGGTGAACAAGCCAGTGCCAAAATCAATCGTGACCGTGAATAAACCGTTGGTCACGGCGGTGGCCGAGTTGGTTACCGGGCCGGCCAAGACTCCAGAGGCGCCACCGCTGACACTGGCTGCGTTGAGTGTGAACGTCAGGTCGTAGCTGCCGTTGGCCGGCATGCCGCCGGTGTCAAGCCGCCCCTGGTAGGTAAAGGCCGTGCCTTGGGCGTGGAGACTGAGGTTGAAGTTGAAGTTTGCGCCGACGAGCAGAACCGCCGCCAGCATGTGCTGATGCAGGTGTGCTTTCATAAGGGTCCTAATTCGCTCATGATATTGGCATCATTTTCCATAACTGTCAATACCTCTTTGAGCGGATTGCAATATAGTAAAGGGGTCCAATAGTTCTCTCAAAGGCTGCGCGCAGCGCTCAGACCTGTTCCATTTTTGGATTGTCACAAATTCAGCATGCTTGCCTCGCAATGGTGAAGCGAAAGCTGGCTGGTTGCGCCAAATCGACCCGCCGATTTGTCCCGCTCACAGCCAGGCGAAGGCGGAAGCCAAACGGAGTTGGCGCGCTGGACAGCGGATCATGCATCACGCCAGCCACTGATCCAAAAATTCAAAAATCCCTCAATCCCCCTACCCAAACCTGTGCCCTGCTCTTGGTGTGACTGCGACAGTCATGCAGCGCGCCCAAGCTTGCGCTGCACCCAGCGTTGGAGAAGTTCCACTCGCCGTGTAAAAGTTCCTAATCCGGCTTCTAGTTGCGCTTGTTACCCAAAAGGCGTAAGGTTGTTCTGGTTCGTTTTAAACCGCCGCTGGCGGGTCAGCTTGAAATGAGAAACCTGCATGAAGACCTTTGTTTTTACCTGGCTAATGGCGCTGGCCGTTTTGCTGACCGCCAGTTCCGCCCTCGCGGCAGCTCCGCTGGTGTTGAGCGTGCCCACCAATACTCTCACGGCCTATGCCACCAGTTCCAATGGTGCGGTGGCTTACTTTACCGTTTCCGCCAGCGGCGGCTGCAACCCGCCGCCGCGGCTCACCGTCAACCCGCCCAGCGGCAGCGTGTTCCCCATCGGCACCACCACCGTGACCGCCACAGCCCGTGACACCTGCGGCGACTCTACTAATGCGACATTTGACGTGACGGTGCTCGCCTTGCCGCTGGTGCTGAACGTGCCTACCAACACTCTTACCGCCTACGCCACCAGTTCCAACGGTGCGGTCGTTTACTTCACCTGCTCGGCCAGCGGCGGCTGCAGTCCGCCCCCGTATCTCACCGCCAGTCCGCCGAGTGGGACCTACTTTCCGATTGGCACCACCACGGTGACAGCCACCGCTTGGGATGCTTGCGGGCAAGTCACCAATGCCACGTTCAACGTGACCGTGATCGCCTTGCCATTGGTGCTGAACGTGCCCACCAACACTCTTACCGCCTACGCCACCAGTTCCAACGGCGCGGTCGTTTACTTCACCTGCTCGGCCAGCGGCGGCTGCAGTCCGCCCCCGTATCTCACCGCCAGTCCGCCGAGTGGGGCCTACTTCCCGATTGGCACCACCACGGTCACGGCCACCGCTTGGGATGCCTGCGGGCAGGCCACCAATGCCACGTTCAACGTGATCGTGATCGCCTTGCCGTTGGTGCTGAACGTGCCCACCAACACTCTCACGGCCTACAGCACCAGTACCAACGGCGCGGTCGTTTACTTCACCTGCTCGGCCAGCGGCGGCTGCAGTCCGCCCCCGTATCTCACCGCCAATCCGCCGAGTGGGGCCTACTTTCCGGTTGGCACCACCACAGTCAAGGCCACCGCTTGGGATGCCTGTGGCCAGATGACCAACGCCACCTTCGACGTCACAGTCTATCCACGCGGGCCGGTGTTAAGCATCTGGCCTGGTTTGGTGAATGTCCCGTTGCAAATTCGCTGGAGCGAAGCCGGTTTGGGATCGGGATTGCCCAGCGATCCGCCCCTGTACGGCCTGGAAGTACTGGCGGGGGACAATGCCCTCAGTGCGGGTAATTGGACGACCTATACCAATGGGTTTATCCGGCGAATTAACAACGATCTGCTGGCGAGGGATCAAGTGGCGGACGGGGCCTTTTACCGGCTCAACAATACCGTGACTAATCCCCTTTATATACCGTCCGCCACCACCCTGTCCGCCATCCTGGTCACCACCAACACCGCCACCCTGACCGGGACCGCAACGCCAGTGCTGGACAACACCCGGTATTGGTTTGCCTATGGCTATGACACCAATTACGGCCTGACCACCCTCACCAACACACTGGCCACCTCCACCAACCCGGCCAGCCTCGGCGCGGCCATCACCGGGCTGGTTCCCTTGTATGCCTATCATTTTCAACTCCTGGTTTCCGACTCCGACGGCCTCCAGTACGGCGGTGACCAGACCTTCACCGCCGCCGGTCAGCCCCCTACCGTCACTACGCTGATTGCCTCCACGAACATCTTTTGCATTGATTGCGCCCCGCAGGTAGAAATGAACGGCACCGTCAACGGCAACGGCCAGCCCATCGCTGGTTATTTTCAATACGGCCCGACGACCAGCTACGGCAGCGACACCCGTTCTGACCAGTTCTACAGCTACTACAACTATTACTCGACCCAATCCTACAGCTTCGAAGTCAGCCAACTGAATCTGCCAGCGTACGCCACCTACCATTACCGGATAGTCGCCTTCAACCTGGCGGGCGAAAGCTTTGGCGGAGACCAGATCTTCGTGGCGCCGCCGTAAAGGGGGCAGTCCGCACCAGCGCATTTTTCCTTTCGTGT
>Ga0364873_10256_pt2 | contig 21280 bp, 21 predicted proteins | sample ExccelAu500001D3_2_FD_206928 | JGI IMG/M metagenome (GOLD analysis project Ga0364873, IMG submission 206928) | Enriched cells from Trout Bog Lake Hypolimnion, Wisconsin, USA - BchlTB.Aug07.5000.01.D3 | ecosystem: Environmental > Aquatic > Freshwater > Lake > Hypolimnion/Profundal zone | place... | reverse complement strand
GCTTGAGAACGCCCGCTTAAAGAAGATGTATGCGGAGGTGCAGCTCCAGGCCGATGTGCTCAAAGAAGTCTTACAAAAAAAGTAGCTCGGCCATCTCGTAGGCGCGAGATGGCCAGCCAACAGGTTCACAGTGGCCGAATGAGCATCCGTTTAGCATGCGATACCTTTGTCATTAGCCAGACTTGCTATCGCTATACGGCCAAGTTATCAACCGACAATGCCCTCATTGCTGATTGGCTGGTGCGTCTTACTCAGAACCAGCGTAACTGGGGTTTTGGGCTTTGCTTTTTGTACTTACGTAACGTCAAAGGCTTTACTTGGAACCATAAGCGGGTCTATCGCATCTACCGGGAGTTAGAGCTCAACTTACGCATCAAGCCCCATAAACGCTTGGTACGCGAGAAGCCCGTGCCCTTGGCAGTGCCTGAAGGCATCAATCACACCTGGTCAATCGACTTCATGCATGACCAGTTACACGACGGCAGATCCATGCGCTTGTTTAATGTGATTGATGACTTTAATCGGGAGGCTTTAGCCATCGATATTGATTTTTCCATGCCAGCAAGCAGAGTGGTTCGCTCACTAGATCAAGTGATTGAATGGCGTGGAAAACCACTCAAAATACGTTGCGATAATGGGCCGGAACTAGTGGGTAGCGTGCTCATGCAGTGGGCTGCGAAACATCAAATAGAGATGACTTATATCCAACCAGGTAAGCCACAACAAAATGCGTATATTGAAAGATACAACCGCACCGTACGTTACGATTGGCTTAATCAATACCTCTTTGAATCGATTGATGAAGTTCAAGACTTTGCTACCGATTGGATGTGGACATACAATCATGAAAGACCGAACATGGGCTTAGGTGGAATAACACCGAAGCAAAAACTAGCACTTGCAGTACCAGCCTCTACTTTTAGCTTAAGTTAAAAATGGGGGGATTACCGGATGGCAAGACTATCCCCGCAAAGAAAATTAATCTCCGCTTCTGGAAAATATTTTTGTAAAACATCAGTCGCCGGTTTCGCAAAGGTTGCATCAATATCAACACAGGTAATTTTGAGTCTAGGATTAGCAAGCAGCATAATCAGAATTGAGTGACCCATGTACACACCAATTTCAAGAATATGGGTAGCATTTTGAGCCTTGTGAAATAGTAATTGTTGTTTTGGGTATGTGCTTATATCGTATTCATAACGATGACCATTAAATAAATATGAACCACAAGGCTTTGCAAAAGAATAGTTACAAGCAGCATAAATCTCATTAAAAATGAGCTCAGCCTCAATCAATTTTTCTGAAAAGTGATTATTGAACATAGGCTCAGTGAGGCGTTGTTTTAATGCTTCCAAAATATCCCCTTGATGATTAGTTTATTGGCGATCGAAATACGAGCTGCATCAAGCGTTAAGTATAGATATTTTTGACCTAAAAGTTGAATCTGACTGTATTAATACCCATTTTCCCAATAAAATATCTAGGTAGTGGATATTTTTTATCATTGTGATTTAAGGTACTTGATGAATTATTACGAAATAGGTAGGGTGGTTGAGATTTCGCCTGATGCCGTATCAGCCTATTTTGGTGACGGCTGGGCAAACCACGAATATAGCTATATTTGGTCTCAGGGAAATAAATCCTCAATCCGGCTTGAGATAGGCCCAATGTTTGCTGGCGGTCTACTGCGTTTGAATGCCGAGAGTTTCACTGGGTATGGAGAAATTCCATATCAGGACGTTAACGTTTTAGTCGGTGGCAAATCTGTGGGTAGCTTATCTATCCCCAATTCACTGGGCTGGCATGAAATTCGGATTCCAGAAGGGTTTGTACTCAGCCGCACTCTGGAGATTGATTTTTGTATAGAAAAACCATTAGTTCCCAGCTCCTATGGCGTTAGTGAGGATCATAGAGAGCTTGGCCTCAGAGTTTGCGCTTTTCAACTGATTGAAGCTACTGAGCAAAATATTATTTGGAGTGATGCGAGGTCAAAGGTAGCTGAGCTCGCTATCAAAATTTCCCAAACTGGTTACAACTTGGTGGATTCTAATCTGCTTTTACAGGCCGCTATTGAAAAACAGAAAAGACGAAAGATATTTCAGTCAATAGGAAAACTAAGTCATATATATGCCTCTGAATTTTTCTCCCCAGTCAGGGTAGAAAATATAGATTCATTTGGTGCAGAAATTACTTTCTTTAGCCCCAGTAAGCTTAAAGAAATTATTTTTAAGCCAGGTTCTATAGTTGTTCTCAACAACAATGATTGTCATTACGGCACTTCCCTTGATGCCTACATTGAGGTGTACTTAAAAAATAAAGATGTGCAATTTATCGTTTGGGATTATGACAACCATCACTGGTTTACTCTATCCCTTGATTTAGCCCTCTATTCTGATAGCTATGCACCAGCACATCATGAAAATTATGCTTTGCTCAGCATGTTATCTGGACGACGATTGGATGTTGTACCTTGTGGCGTGAGTCAATTTACTTATGACTTTATTGAGCAAAATTTAGAATTTTTATCCTCAAATGATAGAAAGCAGGAGCCCTTAGGTAAACATGTTCTATATGGGCACGAACTCCGGAATTTTGTGATCAATAAAGTAGCGGCCGATCTGCCCTCGGTTGGATTTACAGAGGGCAGTTATCGAGACAGAACCCAAGAAGAGCGCCTCCATGAATGGGCGAGCTACACAGCTTCATTCGTCTCCCCAGTATTTGGGGACGTCCCCATTCGTATTTTTGACTCATTAATTACTGGAGGGATACCTATTGTTCCGTTTTATATCGATAGGTACCTAGAAAAGCTTGGTATCGATAGGGATTGGTACGTAGTTTACCAATTTGAGGATATATTAGAGCCTAAAGCCTTGGCAGAAGAGGCTAATAAAAAATTCGCCAGTGGTGGCGCAGAAGGTGTCAAATCCCGCATATTATGGACATTAAAAAATCATCATTTGACATCATGTCTAGACTCCTTAATTACGAATCATTTCAATTTACAAAAATCTTCAATTTAAGTAAGTCAAAAAAAATGACAATAAAATTTCTAACATTTGGTGGTGGTGGACAGCGCTATCGCGATGCCTCAATGAGATTGGGTAGTGAAGCTGAAAATACTCAACTTTTTGACAAAATCTATGCTTTGACTGATCATGATCTTAGCTCTAAGTTACATCTAAAGTTCTATAAAAAATTCCAATCTTTTCTCGAGGAAAATAAGAGGGGTTATGGCTATTGGCTATGGAAGCCGTATTTAATTTCTTGGGCTATGCAGGATTTGAAGGATGGCGACATTCTTGTTTATGCAGACTCTGGTTGTGAGTTTGGGAGCCTAGAAAAAATAAAGAAAGTTTTCTCTGAATTGGAGAAAAAAAATAATAAATCACTCGTTTTCAATAGGGCGGGCGTATATGGCTATGGAGACCATGCAATTAAGCCATTCTGTTCATCGATTGCGCTCAAGGCATTTGATCCTCATGGCGAGATTCAAAATGAACTTATGCAGGAGGCAACAGTTCTCGCTATCAAGGTTGAAAAAGTCACCCGTGAGTTCATCGCAGATTGGCTTGATAGTTGCTCTCACACAGAGTATTTAATTGATCCTCTACCAGCTAATGAGCCCCCAGGTTTTATTGACCACCGACATGACCAAGCTATTTTTTCGCTTCTCATGCGCTCTAAGTATCCTGTTTTATTAAATGGAGATATGTCTGGAATTTGGAGCGAAGGCATTGTTCCAAAACGTAAACGACACGGCAAGGTCGATAATTATTTTAGGAACTTTACAAGGGGTGTTTATCGCCCCATTGGTTTTGATGAGTTTAAGGAAATTGTATTTTCTAGTGAAATCGAGGCATGGTCAAAGCCAGAGGATGGTAAAAATCTCATTACTTTTGACTTACATAAGGCTGGCTTTAACTGCCATACAAAGCCGGAGATAAATCCAAGTATTGTTTTTAAGTTCAAAGACATCACCCCCATCTCAGCTATTCTGATTGAGAATAGAGAGGGTTATGAATCTAGAATTTCCAGCATGATTGTTGAGGCCCATGATGCAAATGGTACTTATATTAAGCTTTGCGAATTTAACTTTCCATTTGGCGGCTTTTACGACGAATCTCCATTGATATTTAATCTGCCATATGGCTTTAAGACTCATCAAATTAAGTTATCAGTGAACAACTTAGTAGAAGAGTCATTACATTTGCGTTCAGTGTATTTTTATTCTTAAATAGTGGCTTTTTGCTAAGAAAATAAGATTTCATTCAAATGCTATCACTCCCCGACGTCACTTTATTGAGTGCAACTTCTGTTGATCTCCATAAGGCCGTTTATTCGCTTCAGGTTTCTGGGGAGAATATTCAATTTGGCGCTGTTAAGCTGCTATCACCAGAGCGCCCCGATGTTTTACCTAGCTCAATCGAACATGTAGCTATTCCGAATATAGATTTTTATGGCTATAGCAAATTTATGATTGAGGAGTTATTTCGTTATGTTGACACTCCTTATTGTCTTGTCACTCAGGCTGATGGTTTCGTAGTCAATGTCAATAAATGGCGCAACGATTTTCTAGAGTATGACTATATAGGTGCCCCCTGGCCAGCCATTTTGGGGTCAAGCGCAGGTAATATAGATCTAGATAAAAACAGAGTTGGCAATGGTGGGTTTTCTTTAAGAAGTCAGAGGTTTTTAGAGGCCTCTAGCAAAATCCTTTTTGATGACATGCATGTGCCTATTAAATCTGAGGATTTTTTGCTATGCCATTATCTATTTGATCAGATGGTTATGGATGGCATTCGCTTTGCCCCACTTGAGCTGGCTCGCCAGTTTGCAGTTGAAGCGCAAATTGACCAAAACCACCATTTGAATGAGACTTTTGGATTTCATGGCAAGGGATGGCTTACTGAAGCACGATTTCAGGATATCCTCAGTCGTAGCCAATTAAAACATGAGATTACATCATTGCTAGTATGACCAAGCTCAGCGATATCCCCCGCCTAATATGATAGAAAAAACTAAGAAAATTGGCGTTGTTGGCAGACTAAAGCGTGAGGTTTTATCTTCAGGCGTTCCCATTCAGAAAAATAATGCCGCAATAGCAAAAAATCAAATACAGTTTGATAGTAAATTGTATGGTCAATTTTCTCTATTGCTTGAACGTCAAAAGCAACTCAGTACTACTTTAGAAGAAATCGAGTTACAGCTTGTCTCCCACAAGAATCTATTTTTAGAATGCGAGGGCACCGACGGGGTATTGCCACAGTCAGCGCGTGAGTATCTTGAATTAGGTTTGCGGCACAAATCACTACGACAGTTCGACAATGCAATTGACTGTTTTGATCTTGCCCTAAAGTCAAGGCCTGATTATATCGAGGCCTATTACGAACGCGGCAATACCTATTTTGATCAACATCAATTCGAGGCGGCCATTGCCAGTTATGATCAGGCCGTTGCAACTGATCCTCAATTTGCGCCAGCCTATTTAAATAAAGGTATTGGTCAAGAGAATTTGGGACGACCAGAGTTGGCCATTCAAAGCTATGAGCAAGTGATTAAATTAGATCCCTATGAAATGCGGGCCCATATTTATCGCGCTAATGCCTTGCATAAATTGGGCAGGCATCAAGAGGCGATTGAGGGCTTTGATCAAGCCATCTTAATTGCCCCCCAGGATTCTGGTCTGTATAGCTCTCGGGGCGAAATTCATAAGGCTTTGAGGCAGTTTGAGGCAGCTATTCAAAGCTTTGAAAAGGCCGTAGAAATTAGCCCGAACTTTGCGGCCGCTTACTTTAATGCGGGCAATACCTACTTTGATCAAGGCCTATTTGTAAAAGCCATTGCTAGCTACGACTTGGCAGTTGCTCAAGATAGTAACTATGCCCAAGCCTTTTATAACAGGGGTATTGGCCTACAGAATCTGGGTAAGCATGAGCTGGCTATTGAGAGTTATGACCGCGCGATAGCCATCAAACCTGATTACACTGATGCCATTCTTAATCGGGGCAATTCTTTAGTGAGTCTGAAGCGTTTTGAAGATGCTCTAATTTGCTATGACCAGGTAGTGGCCGCTAGACCAAATGATCCCCATCCATATATTAAGAAGGCTGATGCGCAAAAAGAAATCAAGCAATTTGATGCTGCACATGAGAATCTAGCCAAGGCGCTTGCATTGGACTCCAATAATGCAGAAGCCTACTGCATACAGGGGCATGTCTATAAAGAGCAAAAGCAATTTGCATTAGCAATTGCCTCCTATGACCGTGCGCTTGAGATCAGGCCAGACTTTCCATATCTCTATGACATTCGTTTATTTGCCAAGATGGATTTGTGTGACTGGGATGGCATTGAGGAGCAGTTTGCGGAATTGGCCAAAAGAATTGCTGATGGCGAAAGGCTTGCCTCAACCTTTCCTCCGCTAGCGGCCCTAGATGACCCTAGTTTGCAAAAACGGGTTAATGAAGTTTGGGGTACCCAATCTTATCCAGAGGTTACTAGCTATCCGGCAATTACCCCTTATCCAAAACATGACAAGATCCGTATCGCTTTTGTATCAGCGGATTTTAGAAACCACCCAGTTTTGCAACTGACACTCAATATGTTTGAGTCTTTTGATAAATCTCAGTTTGAATTAACGGCAATTGCTCTAGGGCCAGAGTCACAAGACGACAGTACGAAGCGAGTACAAGTTGCTTTTGATCGCTTTGTGTGGGTGAAAGACATGAGCGATGATCAAGTAACTCAAATGATGCGCGATTTAGAAATTGATATTGCGATTGATTTAGGAGGCTACACTGCCAATTGCCGCGCAGGTATCTTGGCGCGGCGCGCTGCTACTGTGCAAATGCTCTATCTGGGTTACGCCTCAACAATGGGCGTTCCCTATATTGACTACCTCATCGCTGATGAGGTGATTGTTCCTAACGAGTCGCGCCAACACTACACAGAAAAGTTAGCCTATATTCCGATTTATCAGGTGAACGATAAAAAAGCAATTTCTGATCGGGTGTTTACCAGAACAGAGTTAGGTCTTCCAGAAAAAGGGACCGTATTTTGCTGCTTTAATAATTCTTACAAGATTACGCCCGAGGTCTTCGATATCTGGGTTGAAATATTGCAGCAGGTACCCGGTAGCGTATTGTGGTTTTACGAAAAGTACCCCAGCACTTCAGTCTATTTAAAGAAAGAGGCTCAAAAGCGCGGGCTTGATCCAGAGCGGCTAGTATTTGCTAAGTATATGGATTCGATGGAAGAGCACTTGGCGCGTTATCGTATGGCTGATTTATTTCTCGATACCTTGCCGTATAACGCCCACACAACAGCAGGTGATGCTCTTTGGGCAGGGCTTCCAGTGCTCACCCGGATGGGCAATACCTTTGCATCCCGCGTTGCTGCCAGTTTATTAGAGTCTGTCAATATGCCTGATCTCATTACGACCGATATTGCGAGCTATCGTGATCTTGCTATAGAACTCGGCAAGAGCCCTGCAAAATTAAAAGAACTCAAAAAGCGCTTAGATCACCATCGCATGACGAGTGACTTATTCGATGCCAAAGCTTTTGCTAGAAATTTTGAGAAATTGCTAGGTCTTGTCTATGAGCGATCCCTTGCCGGTCAATTGCCAGATCATATTGAATTCCCAAGAGCGAAGTCCTAATGCCTAAGTTATCTACTACTAAGCCATCTACCAAAGTCGTCGCTGCTAAGAAGCCTACTCAGGTGGTGGCTAAAGGCCAAGCAAAACCGCAGACAGATGATGCTGTAAGTCAGCTTGTGGTTTTGTTAGCTCAAGTCAAAGAGCTTTACGAGCACTATCAAAAGAGCGTGCAAGACAGCGCTCAGATGATGGAGCAAATTGAGGCTTTAATTCGGGTAAGCCAAGCATCACCTCAAGTAGAAGCTTTGCAGGCTAAGCCCAAATCAATTCCCAAACCAGTTGCTGAAGGTGACCTGTATTTGCTGGGTATGGAGCACCTTTCTGCTAAAAGGTTTGAAGCTGCGCTAGATTGCTTTAACAGACTACTAAAAGAAAAGCCCAAGCATCTGGATGCTTATTGTCAAAAAGGGAATGTGCTGTTCGAGTTAAAGCGCTTTGATCAAGCGATCAGTGCATTTGAGAAGGCGATACAAATTGAGCCTAAAGCCAGTGCGGCCTATCTGAGTCTAGGGATAACTTTGCATGCCTTAGGTCAGTATGAAAATGCGATTCAGGCATATGAAAAAGCCCTCAAAATAAATCCAGCAGACTTTATGATTTACCGAAACATGGGTAATGCTTATAACGAACTCAAGGCTTATGACGAGGCGGTAAACCAATATAACCTGGCCATCGATATCAAAGCAGACTATCCAGCGCTATTTTTTAGTAAAGCAATGGCATTAAATAATCTTGGTAAAACGCTAGGAGCTCTAGAGGCTTACTCCAGGGCTATCACCCTAGATCCCCAATATGCCGATGCACATTACTATTTGGGACTCATCCAAATGAAGATGGGGTCCCTGAAAAAGGCCATGGAGAGCTTTGACCGCGTGCTAGCTATCAATCCCCATTATGATGGGGTACAAGTGCAGCGAGAGCGTATTTTGAGCACACTCAACTCAATGAAGTGATACACCATGGCAAGCATAAAACCAAAAAATAAGACTACCAATCCAATTGCCTCTCGGGCATCGGCTACTGCTGCTGCAAAAAAGCAAGACCGCGCTTTGGCCCCAGCAAAAAAAACGCCAATTGCTACTGCCGCTAAAGCAGCTATGAAATCACCGAAAGGCAAGCCAACGAATACCTTGCCTGAGGCAAACACTAAAGCGATTCCCAAGGCTGATCCTAAGTTAGAAAAGAATTTAGCCAAAAAGCCCTTGGGTGGTCTTGATACACCGATTCGGATTTTTCAGATTTATTACGAGGCTTGGCAAAAGGAATTGCTTGATCCCAACTTTGCCGCATTGGATAACAGTAAAAATAATTCAGAATTACTTGAGTTTGCTGTCTTTGAAAAACTGGCTACTACTGACTATGTCAAAGGTGCACAACTCTGGGGTGCTTTGTCCTGGCGCTTTACTGAAAAAACCGGTATGACTGGTTCTGATTGGGTTAAAGAGATATCAACGCATCCTGGTAATGATGTGTATTACTGCAACCCTTATCCCGAAAATGAGGCACTTTTTCATAATATGTGGCTACATGGCGATACTCGGCATCCACAGTTCTTGGCTTTATCCCAAGCGGTATTTCAAGTGACTGACTTACCCGTGGAAGAGCTCACCTCTATTTTGTCCTCTGATCAGTTTTCTGCGGCGAACTACTTTGTAGCGACTCCTAAATTCTGGGCTGCGTATTTGCCTTGGGTGCAAAAAGTGATGAGTGTGGCCAATAAGAAGTTGCCTCCTAAGGTTCGTGACTTGATGCATTCCAAGGGGGCCGATGAAGCAGATCTTCATAAAGGGGCAACCTATGTGCCATTTATTGTTGAGCGCCTCTTCCCGGTGTTTATGAAAACAGAAGGTAAGAATTTAAAGGGCTATAAGATTGCACTGCCAGAGCGTGAGCGTGAGCTGAATGTGCATGTGAAGTTATTACGCGAAATGAAGGATGTGGCTCATAAAACTAAATCTGCTTGGTTAGCCGCTTGTTGGATTAACTATCGCAATCTATACCTTACTCAGGTCAATGGTAAAGAGTGGTGCACTAAACACTTGCGCAACATCACCCCGACAGAAATTAAGTTTTCTTAAAGCAGGGGCGTACTGCCGTGGCTTCTTCCTCTTCGGCATCAATCCAATCGACCTTATTAGCTGCTCAGGCTGCGCGTGATTGCGCTGATTGGCAAAGGGCAATCACTCTTTATCGCCAGGTTGAAGAGGGTGCACCACAATCTGCCGAGATTAAACATAATTTAGGTCTGTCTTATTTGGGTCTTGGGCAAACACAGCAAGCCTTGAATTGTTGTTTAAGTGCTTTGCATCTTAAGCCCAGTTTATGGCAAAGCACGGCGATTGTGGCCAAGACCTACCAAGCTCTCGGACAAATGGAATTGGCGCAGCGCTATTTTCAGAAGATGTTAGGTGGCGCTGGTGAAGCGCAAGCGCGCATTGGCTTAGCCGATCTGGCTATGAATGAATTCGGTAATCCTTTAGGGGCAATTGAGTTAGTTACTTCACTTAGTGGCGATCCCGAGTACCGCATGGATGCGCAATTGACTTTACTGATGGCCAGTTTGTATGATCGCCCCAACTGGGATCAACCCGGTAATGCCTTGGCACTGAGTAATCAAATTCGCAGCTTTTCAAAAGATTATTTGCAATTACCCGATGTACGCCTAGCGCCCTTGAAGAGCCATGAGGCTTTGTATAAAAAAACCTCCTATCGACCCAGGGTAGGAATCATCTCTCCATTATTTGGAGTATCGCCGGTTTACTTTTTAACGATTGCTGGTTGGCGTAAGATTGCCAAAGATTGTGATGTGGTGGTGTTCAATCGTGGCGATCAACAAGATTGGGCTACCGCGCAGTTTCAAGAAATTGCCAGCGAGTGGATCTCGGTTGCCCATATGCCAGCGGTACATCTGGCCCAGCGCATCCGACAGGCTGACTTAGATGTGCTCTATGACCTAGCTGGTTGGATGGACGCTGTTGCATTACAGGCTCTCTCCACTAAGCCAGCACGTCAAATGTTCAAGTGGGTGGGTGGTCAAAGCGTAACGACTGGCTTAGATTGTTTTGATGGCTGGATTGGTGATCAATGGCAGTCCCCAGAGAGCCTGCAAGGTTTATATAGCGAGCCCTTAATCAACATCCCTGGCGGCTATTGCACTTACACGCCACCAGACTATTTGCCTAGTCCGGCAGCTAGCAAATCCAAAACGCCTTGCGTGTTTGCTAATCCGGCAAAAGTATCACGCGCCTTTTTAAAAGAAGTGAAGAAGATTTCAGGTACGAAGGTCTTTATTCATAATCAGTACCGCTACCCGCAGGTGCAAGAGCGTATTCGTGCTGTGCTGGGCAACGATGCTCAGTTTGTCATTCCGGCATCCCATCAAGAAGCCTTACAGGCGGTCAACAGTCACGCCACCATGATCGATACCTTTCCGTATAGCAGTGGGCTTACTGCGCGTGAAGCCATCGCCATGGGCACTAAAGTGAAGGTTTTACATGTGGGCGAGCTCTTTTGTGAGCGCCATACGGCAAAACTGGCATAAATTTGCTAAAGCTTTACCATTTTTGAGGGCTTTTAAAAGTGTCTTGAAAAGCACTCTTAAAGGTGCTAAAATAAGACGATGCTTTACCCATGTCCATTACCACAGGAAGATTCTATGGCACATCTCATTTTGACTAGGACCTCTGCTAGCGTTACCGAATTAAAGAAAGATCCCATGAACACCGTGGCTGCTGGCGAAGGTTTTCCCATTGCAATCCTCAACCGCAATGAGCCGGTTTTTTATTGTGTGCCACGTAAAGCTTATGAATCACTCATGGATAGATTAGAGGATTTAGAACTCAATGCGCTTGCTGATGCTCGGAAAGGACAAAAGAAGATTCGAGCATCCATTGATGAGCTATAAGCTTGATTTTTATGAAGATGCCTATAAAGAGTGGAAAAAGTTAGATCCCACTATTAGAGAGCAATTTAAGCTCAAATTAATAGAGCGCTTGGAAAATCCCTGTATCCCAAGTGCTAAATTAAGAAATAGTGATAATCGTTACAAAATTAAACTAAAGCAAGTTGGTTATTGTCTAGTGTATGAGGTTGTCAATCAGACAATCACAGTAACCGTCATTGGGATTGGAAAGCGGGATCGTGATGAGGTCTATAAAGCTGCGGCTAAAAGAGTCTTGTGATGCTATATCTAGAAATGCAGTGTATTTACTCATCTGATACGATAAGCCATGCAAATCCAATACCTCACTAGCAAAGAACTTGCTGCTTATCAGGATGGCTCTTTAACTGCCGGTGGCGTATTGGTGGCCATGCCCTTTATCAACGCCGATCATGCCCAGCGCGCTGCCAAGCTGATGGCGAGCCGAGCTAATGCTCCTGGAATGATTCTGTGTATTCATGATGAGGCAGAGGAGGGCTTCATTGCCTTAATTAATCGTGCCTTTGCTAAAGCCCAAAGTGCTTACTTTGCGTATGTCGCACAAGATGCTTTTGCAGGAAAAGATTGGCTCAAAGAAGCGCTCTCCGCGGTGGGCGATCAAAAACACTTTTTGGGATTTAATGATGGCAAGTGGGCTGGGGCATTAGCCGGCTTTGGATTAGCCCGCCGCAGTTGGGCCGCCCAGAACTACAACGGTAACTTCTTTTACCCTGATTACAAACGACATTACGCGGATGCAGAGCTCACATTGCTAGCGCTGCAAGCCGGGGTATATGCCTATGAACCTAATAGCGTTTTAGTTGAAGTGGACTGGGATAAAGATGGCGCAGCAGTCGACCCCAGTGATCGTAAGCTCTTTTTAGAGCGCAAGAAAACGGGTTTTGATGGTAAGGTCAGCAATCCAGCGCTGCTGAATTTGATTTCTTAGGATTTGTTGGGCATGTCGAAAAACGTCAAATTCTCTAAAAAATTCTAGATTCCCATTGCCAGATCAAATCCTTTTCGCTATTGCCTACCAAGTGCCCGCCATCTTGCTCGGGATGATTCTCAATCGGGCGGTTGCTTCAGCACGAATTCGGGCATTCTTATTTCTGCCGGGAACGATCGTTCACGAGGGCCTGCATTGGGTAGCCGCTTTTTTGCTCAACGGTCAGCCCGCCTCATTCTCGATTTGGCCTAAGCGTCTTGAAAATGGGAATTGGCTTTTAGGAACCGTAGGGGTTAAAAACCTGACTTGGTACAACGGCATCTTTATTGGCTTGGCCCCTGTAGTGAGCTTTGCCTTTTTGTTATTACTGGCGCCGCAGTATTCAGGCTGGGGTTTTTCCCAAAGAGATCTTTGGTATTGGGTGTGCACTTCACCGGTTCTGCTCTTTTGCTTACCTAGCTGGCAAGATCTCAAGGTAGTTACAAAAAGTTTACTGCCCGTGATTTTCTTGGTCATTGCCGCGGGGGCAAGCTATTGGTTGTTAATGCAGATCCGTTTTTCTTGATTGCTTAAGACGGGGCTCAGCTTGAATGTCTTTGATTTCTTCAACGATCGATTGAACCAAATTCGCCACTAGTTTTTCTGAGATCAATTCCAGCAGTAAAGAGCGATAGGTTTTGGCCAAATGCATTTGCTTGGTTTCGAGCTTGCTTAGGTTGCTTCCCAGTTCGGGATGTAAACGTAGCAAGATTTCCCAAGCGTTGGCCTCTAGATTGGCAATCGAGTGCGGGGCGCGACTGCTGATGTGAAATCCATCAGCGTTAGTCTCTAGGCTAGCGTCATAGGCGGCGCGACTGACGGGGTCAGAGAGTACTTGATAAGCTTCTTGAATTGAGCGCATGCGCAAAGCAGCAGTTTCTTTGGGCTCATCTGATTTATCAGGGTGATAACGCTGGGCTAGGGCGCGATAGGCCGCGCGGATCACAATGTCTTCCGCCTGGGGGCTGACCCCCAAAACCTCATATAGATTCGTGCTAGTTGCGCTATTCATAAGGTCCAGTATCTAGGAACTGGATATTTTTAGCTCTGGACCCCAAAATTTGGTGAATGCCACCTCAGTTTGCTAGTTTTTGAGGGGTTTCTGAGCTTGGATGGGCTAAAGTGAGGAGTATTGCAATCAGGGTTTGTAGCCCCTTTTATAAATAGAGATAGATATTCAGAATGAGCATTAAACAATTTAACGGCAGTTACATGGTCAACGAGGACCGCTTAATGTTTCGCTTTAATACGGCGGAAGATGATGAGTATCGTTTTTGGTTTACCCGCCGCGTCACTTTATTTATTCTGGCGGCTACCGATCACCTAGTCGAAAAGAAGTTGGAGCAAAAGCACGATAAGCCAGCAGCCAAAGCCATTGCCCAGTTTCAGCAAGAGGCAGTCAAAGAACAGACTAAATTTACTAACGACTATCAGGTCGCCACTAAATATCCGATCGGCGCTGATCCTGTCTTAGTCATGGATGTGAAGTGCACCATGATGCAAGTAGAAAATGTCGATGTGCTCTCCATGGATTTGGTAATGCCTGGTGGCTCTAACCTTAATCTCAAATTAACCTTACCGATTTTACAAACCATGCGTCTTTTATTAGAGCGCTTGGCCTCTCAAGCCAATTGGGGACAGATGCAATTGAATGTTGCTGCTGCCCAAGAGGCTCCAGCTGTTCAAGCAGAGGCGGAAGCGCCCGCTGCCCCAGTCGACCCTAAGAAAAACCTGCATTGATCAGAATTGATTGATCTTGAGATTAAGCCGCGTGCTCATATGACTGCCTCGATTGCCCTTGGTCAAGATGGTGAATTTTCAACAAAGCAGTTGGGCCTGAAGGTATAAAGTCTTTTGAAAGCAGTATGCAAGAATTTGATGCTCCTTACAAAGCTTTGGCAAAGTAAGGCGACTATCTCTTTAACAGCGCCTGCAAACTATTTCTGAGATTACCCACGCCAAAGTAGGCAATCAATGGGCTAGCGCTTGCTGTGGTGCTATTGCTTTGTGGCGGTTTGGTGAAGTTTCCCGAGAGTGTGACTACTGTGTCATCGGGCGCCTGCAGCAAGGCAGTCAGAAGATTATCCGGAATCAGAAAAGTCGCTTGATAGCCCCCCGTTTTTTCTTGCCAGCTTCCGGCAGCGATTAAAGGGTAGTCTTCCTTGCCAAGGGTCATGCGATGGGGGTTGCTGCTGTTGATAAATGCAACTGCGTCATTACTCTTGTAATAAATCAGGCAAGCGACTTTATTGCTTTGCCCTGGCACTGGCAGGATGCCTAAGGTGATCGGAATTTGACTGCCAACTGTAAAGAGGCTGCTATTAATCGCGAGTAATTTACTGTCAGGCGTTACTTCCACTTTCCAGCGGGCATAGCTGGTTTGTCCTGCGGTATCGACTTTGAGTAGTTGTGCCTGAGTGAGCGAGAGGACAGTCACTTTATCGCTGCTTGTCATTTGCGCATAGTCGAGTAAACGGCGGTCTACCCCCATAGCATCTAAATACTTGGCTAGGGTAGCGCTGATCTTTTGGGTATCCTCAGCATTAATCGCCTGATCGCTACCCCTAAATTGATGTAGGCCATAACGACTGCCAGGAGTCAGTTTTCTAGTAACGCCACCAACAAATGCATAGGCGCAGGCGGATAAACAATCCGGTGGACTGTAATCAGTATTACCAATGGTGGTGTTAAAGCCTAATTCCCGAATGGCAAGACCGAGTTGCATACCGCCCACTAGATTACCGCCGGGGCTCGAGATTGCTACCCATGTCCCTCTGGAAAAGTCTTGTGCAAACGCCTTAAATTGTTTGGGGGTATCTTTATCAATCTGCCCAATGGCCAAAATCATGACTTGGCATTTAGGGCTGGCCCCCTCAACACAACGCTCTTGCTTTTCAAAAGTCATGGCTAGGGCGAACTGACTCGCGCTGAACATCACGAGTACTGCTAAACCGAGCTTAAGTTGCCTATGCATTTATTCGAGTAGTTGTGCGTGTCATTATTTTTATAACTTTTTATCTACGCTGCTGATAGCAAGCCTTGGCTAGTTTTAGCTTAGGTTTTAGATACCCAGCGTAGGGCCAAGATAGCTAGCGCAAAGTAGACCAGTGGCGGAATCAGTGCAGTGAGTAAGGTGGGCCAGGAACCCAGTAAGCCTACATTTGAGAATAAGGAGTTAAAGAGTTGAAAGCTCATGCCCAGCATAATTCCGCCAAACACTTTAATGCCGACACTGCCTGCACGCACCTTGAGATAAGCGAAAGGGAGGGCCAAGGTCAGCATCACAAAAATATTAAATGGATAAACAACCTTCTTCCAGAAAGCAATAGAGTGCCTCTGGGTATCCTGTTTGTTTTCCTGAAGGTGGTTGATGAATTGCCCCAAACTAAAAATGGACATCTTTTCCGGACTGACTAAAAGAACGCTCAAAATTTGTGGCGTCACTTCCGACTCTAGGCTAAGCATAGGAAGAGTGAAGGTTTGTGCCGAGTACACCGGATTTAGGGGGTCAGTTTGTTTGTTTTCTTTAAAGCGCGTTTCGGTCACATCATTAAGAATCCATACGCCGGTATGATCAAAGCGGCCAGAGACTGCGGTACGAATCGATAGCAATCGATACACATCATCAAACTCGTACATACGGATATTTTTAATTTCATTGCCTTTTTCAATTTTTCCAACGTTCACATAGCGAACGCCCGGCCTAATGGGGCCACCACCATCTTCATCCCGTAGGCGATCTTTAACCCACACCCCAGTTCTAAATTGTGATTCATAGGCAGACCCTAAAGCCTTCATGCGAACCTGATCTGAGATTGATTCTGAATAAGGCCCAATCCACTCACTCATAATGAGTGTGAGTGCAATCAGTGGCAGCGAAATTTTGGCAAGTGTTGTGAGTCCGCGTCTCACATCTAAGCCCGCTATCCGCAGAATTGTAAATTCTGACTGACTGGCGAGCATTGCAAATACATAAATGCTGCCGATTAATCCTGCTACTGGAATGATTTCAGAAATACGGCTTGGCGCCTTTAACAGTACATGTAACAAAGCAAGTACTAGGGTGTACTGCCCATTTACTGAGCCTAGTTCGCTGAGAATATCAAAGAACAAAAATAGTGCCACTAGGGCAAATAAAATAAAGCCAAATGCACCATAAATTTGCTTGGCTAGATAGCGTTCGAAGACGTAGGGGAAGAGTAACTTCATTTGCTAGAGAAGGACGCGGGTAATTGGCGTCGCCACCACTTTAGGGAGGGATTAATACGATTACGAATCAATACGACTGCAATCAGAATCGCAAGGAGATGAATGGGCCAGGCGGCAATGAAGACATTCATTTTTCCCTGTGAGACAAAATTTTGAGCCAGGTTGAGTAGGTTGCTGTAGATCAAATAAATGAGCACCGCATAGAACATGGCCGTGTAATTTCCCAGTCTTGGGTTGACATAAGCCAATGGGATGGCGATCAGCACTAGACCAAGGGCCATCAATGGGAGGCCGATACGCCAGAGAAGCTCTGCTTGACTAGGGTTGACAAAGGCGGGGTTAGGCTCATTTATCAACTCACGAATTGTTTTCTCGCGATCCCTCGGGGGCGGTGCCAATGCTTCTTTGCTGTGAATTTTGGTTGTGTATTCATCAAATTCCAAAATCCGAAAATCTGGTTGGGTAGGCTGCCCTTCATAGCGTCGACCATGATTGAGCACAATCGATTTTTCTCCTCCCTCAGAATTTTGAATAAAACCTGTAGAGGCCACGGCGATATTGAGATGTCCATTTTTGGAGTCGGCGACAAAGATATTTTTTATCTCACTTTTATCAACGTCCAACTCTTCAATAAAAAAGACCCGCTCTGCTTTTGCTGATTCTTTAAATTGACCAGCCGTCACCATCGAGACATCATCGCGTTGCTGAAAGCGTTGGCTAATGAGTGTGGATTCACGATTGGCCCAAGGCCAGACAAAGAGCGCTAGCAGCGTAATGATGATGATGAGGGGTGCTGCAAAGCGAAGAATAGGGTTGATGAGGTTGGTAATACTCAGGCCGCTAGCAAACCAGACAATCATTTCTGAATCTTTGTACCAGCGTACCAGCACAATTAGAACAGCTACGAATAGAGACACCGTTAACAGTACTGCCATATAACCAAGGGTTGCTAGCGTGATTAGCACTAAGGCGTCTTTAGGGTTGACACTGCCATTGGCTGCAAACCCCAGAATGCGAATCACTAAAGTGGTGATCATGATCGTTACCAAGACCAAGAAGACGCCACCAGTCGTAAAACTGAGTTCGCGGCGAAGGGCTTGTTTAAAGATCATGGGTGCTTAGGCTGGTTTTGCTGATTTTGGCTATGTTGTGGGTATTGGGTATGTTGCTTGGGGAGCTTATCCTTATGTCGGAGGATAATGGATAAACATCAATTAACCCCCTTGAATCGATTTAAAAATACCGTAATTAATTATGACCATTCAATTTAGCACCAAGATTTTCTCGCAGGCAGACCTCCGTAGCTCAAAACTGCTTAAATCTAGCCTGAGCACTCTGCTCAGCCAAAACACTGATTGCCTAGTTTTGGCTTATGCCAAGACGGATTTAGATGATTTTTCAGGCGGCAAGGCGGCGAAGGTAAAGTCAGGTCTATTGTCTGAGTTGGATCGCTTGCTTGGTGGGTCTATTACGCATGCCAATGTAGTCGGTGATTTAGATCATCAGCAGGCGTCCACCTGCATCTTGAGGGCCGAGAAATCCTGGGCTGTCAGCGGCGTTAAGGCCAAGCGCGTCTTATTGGTCGGCTTGGGCGACCTTAGTTTGGTCAACGCCTGTAACTTACATGCTTACTCAAAGATTGCTAAAGCTGCATTAAAAAACCTCAGCGGTGGATCGATTCAGAATGCCATTTGGTTTACTCCCAGTTTTTCTTTGGGGCATCAGGCGGATTTTCTTGCAGAGGAAGTACGCCTCACCATTCAATATGCTGGCGATCAGGCTTACCGTTTTGGCATTCGCCAACCTGCTATGAAATTTAAAGCGAAAGATAAGGCTGATCCATTTACGCAGCTCACTTTTGCAGGCAATGAAGCTTGCGCCAAAGATTTGAAGGCGGCCGTAGCTGAGGGTATGGCGATTGTTGAAGGCATGAATCTTGCAAAAGATCTCGGTAATTTACCGCCGAATATTTGCACGCCAACTTACCTTGGTAAAGCTGCGCAGGGCTTAACCAAAAAAGCCGGCCTCAAGGTTGAGGTATTAGGTCTCAAGCAAATTCAAGCATGGGTTCTTTCTTGTCGGTTGCCAAGGGCTCTGACACCCCGCCACAATTTATCGTGATGCGCCATCAAGGTGGCAAAGCTGGTGAAGCCCCGATTGTTCTAGTGGGCAAAGGCATTACTTTTGATACTGGCGGAATCTCTTTAAAGCCGGGCGAAGCGATGGACGAGATGAAGTACGACATGTGTGGCGCTGCCTCTGTCATTGGCACCATGTATGCAACAGCGTTAATGAAGTTAAAAAAGAATGTGATCGGCGTTGTCCCTACATGTGAAAACATGCCGTCTGGCGCAGCAACTCGTCCTGGCGATATTGTGAAGAGTATGTCTGGTCAAACTATTGAGATTCTGAATACCGATGCTGAAGGGCGTTTAATTTTGTGTGACGCTTTAACGTATGTTGAGCGTTTTAAACCTCAGGCAGTCATTGATGTGGCGACCTTGACGGGTGCATGTGTCATCGCTTTAGGACATGTGCATAGCGGTCTATTCTCAGAAGATGAGGGCTTAGTTAATGCCTTGACTAAAGCTGGTAAAGCCTCGCTGGATACGGTTTGGCGCTTACCTTTGGATGCCGCCTATCACGAGCAATTGAAATCGAACTTTGCCGATGTGGCGAATATTGGTGGACGTCCAGCTGGCAGCGTTACTGCGGCCTGCTTCTTGTCACGCTTTACCGAAAAATATAAATGGGCCCACTTAGATATCGCAGGTACCGCATGGAAAAGTGGGGCCGCTAAAGGATCTACCGGCCGTCCAGTTCCGCTACTTGTGAATTACTTGCTAGAGCAGAAATAAGTAAGGCGATAGGGAATGGCGCGAATTGATTTTCATAGCAATGTAGCTGACAAGCTCGAATATGCTTGCCGTTTAACCCGCAAGATTTGGAGTGCAACACCGGCTGGGCAACCCGTCAGGAACATTGTGATGGTGGGTGAACCTGCTGATCTAAAAAAACTCGATGAGCTACTTTGGGCATTCAGTGCAAGCGACTTTTTACCGCATTGTTTTATTGATGATGAGGCTGCGGTCGAAACCCCCATTGTGTTGACTGATAACTTTGCCTCTCCAGCGTTAGATGCCATTCCTCATGCTGATGTGATGATCCATTTAGGAGTGCATATGCCTAAAGATGTATTAGCCTTGACTGCTCGTTTTCCGCGTATCGTCGAAGTAGTAACAGTCAATGATGCAGAGCGTTTAGCTGGGCGCGAGCGTTTTAAGGCCTATCGGGATTTGGGGCACGAACTACACAACTTTGATCAATCCAAGTCTTAAAGATCTATGTTGATACACCCTCAGTTTGATCCTGCCGCCATTCGTATTGGATCCTTTGCGATTCATTGGTATGGCTTGATGTATCTCATGGCCTTCGCACAATTTCTGTTGCTTGGGCGTATGCGGATTCGGGCGCCCCAATATCAAACCCTGGGCTGGACTTATAAAGATCTTGAAGATTTGTTGTTTGCGGGTGTACTAGGTGTGGTGCTTGGTGGGCGTATCGGCTACACCTTGTTTTATATGCCTGGCTACTACCTTTTCCACCCCTTGGATATTCTGAAGATCTGGGAAGGTGGCATGTCCTTTCATGGTGGGTTGTTAGGCGTCTTACTTGCATTGCTATGGTTCGCCCACAAACATAAGACGCACTTTTTTGTCGTGAGCGACTTGGTTGCGCCACTCGTGCCGTTTGGTTTGGCATTCGGCCGCTTAGGTAATTTTATTAATGGTGAGTTGTGGGGTCGCCCGACGGATTTACCTTGGGCAATGGTGTTCCCACTGGTAGACGCTTTGCCACGCCATCCTTCCCAGATTTACCAACTCCTAGGTGAGGGCATCCTACTGGGCATCGTGCTCTGGATATATGCCAGCAAGCCACGTCAAGTTGGTCAAGTTTCGGGACTCTTTTTACTGGGTTATGGTGTTTGCCGGTTTCTAGCTGAATTTGCTAGGGAGCCAGATGCTTTCTTGGGTCTGGTAGGCCTAGGTTTATCGATGGGGCAGTGGCTCTCACTACCAATGATTGTCTTTGGTTTGTATTTATTGCTTCCAATTAAAAGATCAACGAAGTAATGTATCTCGTATTGATCACACTTAGACCACCTTTTTAGTCCAAACACTATCCTCTAATGCCTAATGAAGAAGTCACTCTTCGTAAATTAGAAATTCTTTGCTCGTTTATACGCACGGGAAATCTTGCTAAAACTGCCGAGGAGTTGGGCCTCAGTTCTGTGAGTGTTCATAAAGCATTGCATTCTTTGGAGGCTGGTATTGGTTGCCTCTTATTTGTTAGGGATGGGCGCGCTTTAAAACCCCTACCTGCGGCCACCTATTTAGCGGAGACTTCGTTTGACATCTTGAATGAAGTTGGTCGGATGATCAAAAAGACTAGATCAAAAGCAGGTATTGAAGTGGGGCAAATTCGCTTGGGTGCCATGTACTCT
>Ga0364873_10407_pt1 | contig 21499 bp, 25 predicted proteins | sample ExccelAu500001D3_2_FD_206928 | JGI IMG/M metagenome (GOLD analysis project Ga0364873, IMG submission 206928) | Enriched cells from Trout Bog Lake Hypolimnion, Wisconsin, USA - BchlTB.Aug07.5000.01.D3 | ecosystem: Environmental > Aquatic > Freshwater > Lake > Hypolimnion/Profundal zone | place... | reverse complement strand
CATTTACCTTTCGGCGTCCACCGGGAAACCGGTCTCGTTCTAGGCGGCCTGCCTTCTTGTTGAATTTAAAACGCTCTAAGTGCCCGGCACCCATCCTCTGTGAAGGGCAATTCGCCCTTCTGCGACGAATCCCTTTTGATGGGCAGTTTCTGCGCGATCTGGCGAAGAGCCAAGGCATGGGCCGGGTGCCTCTTGGAAAATCATTCCCGGCACATGCGGGCCGGGGTTGCCTGCGTGGGGCTTGTCGTTCTTGCGGGAAGCTTGACCCTTCTTATCACGCCCGATCTCCAAGAGGAACAACCATTTCACATTGCCCAAATGCCTACCGTGGTGATCGACGCGGGGCATGGGGGCAAGGATGAAGGGGCGAAGTGCAAGGGCGTGCTGGAAAAGACGCTTACGTTGGATGTGGCGCTGCGGCTCGGGCGCATCCTCAGTGCGCGCGGTTTTTCCACCGTTCAGACCCGCACCGAGGACGTGTTTTTGACCCTCGCGGAGCGGACGGAGATTGCCAACCGTGTCAAAGATCCGGCGATTTTTGTCAGCATCCACTTTAACCAGGGCAACGGACGGGAAATCGCCGGGATCGAAACTTTTTACGCCGACAACAAAATTCCAACTATCGCCGACTGGACTTGGGTGGGTTTCTTCAGCCGCCCGGAATCATTCGATATGGGGGAGGAACTTGCTGCCGAAGTGCAATACGCTGCGATTTTAAAAACCGGCGCGAAGGATCGCGGCATTCGCGCCCGCCACCTGTTTGTCACCCGCCATACGCGACTGCCTGCGGTGCTGGTGGAGGGGGGATTCATCACCAACCGGATGGAATCGACCCTGCTCAACGAGGAACACTACGCGGACACGCTGGCCGCGGGCATCGCCGACGGGATCGAATCCTGGTGGCGCACGCAGCAAAAGTCCCTCCCCCCAAGCCTTGCGCGCAAGGAGTGAGAGCATCCCGCAGGGTCACTCCACCCGTCCGCGCAGTTTTTTGACCGCGCCGCGCTTCTTTTTGTCATCCACCATGCGGCGCTTGACGCCCCGGGGGCGAGGCCTGTTTTGGCGGCGAACTTTCTCGCGGGCGGCTTGCTGCGCGGCTTTTTCCGCGCGGCGCGCTTCTTCCAATGCGTCGAGAAGCCGTTCGCGGGCGAGCTGGCGGTTCATCGACTGGGAACGGGAGTCCTGCACGGTTACAGCGATGCCGCTGGGGTCGTGCCGCAGGGTGACGGCGGTGGAGACTTTGTTTACGTGCTGGCCGCCCGGCCCGGAGGAGCGCGCAAAGCTCTCGGTGACATCTTCAACGCGCAAGCCCAACCGGGCGAGGCGCGCGGGGAAGTCGGGGACGGGAGATGGCTGGGAGGGGTTCATTGCACCTCAAATTCCCGCGAACTTCAGCCCAAAGGCAATCCAATACGGCATGGTGAAAAGCGCGAGGGCGGTTGTGGTGAGGACGATTTGGACGGCGAGTCCCACATCGCCCCCGTAGTGTTTGCAGAGCACCACGGGGAGCATGGCGGCGGGCATTGCGGATTGCACCACAAGAACCTGCCGGAGTTCCAATGAGCACGGGAGCCAGCGGGCCAGGGTCAGGAAGAGGAGAGGCAACAACCCAAGCCGCAACACGCATGCGCCTCCGAGTGTTGCCGCGTCGGAAAGCGACGGGCGCGCCTCGGCCAGAAAATCGTTCATGATCGCCCCGGTGAGCAGAAGGGCCATGGGGATCGCCGACGCGCCGAGCATGGAAACGGCTCCAAAGACCCACGCGGGCGCATGCTCGCGCGCGTGCAGGAAGTTCAGCGCCACCGCGCCGAGAACCGCCATGACCGGCGGATTAATGGCCCGCCGCCAGCCCGAACGATCAGGGTGGGTGGAAAGAATCAGGCTCGCGCCGATCCACACGCCGATATCCGCGCCGAGGTTGTGCGTGAAAAGCACGCCGCGCGTCTTGTCGCCAAAGAGGCTCATCACCACCGGGATCGCCATGTAACTGTAGTTGTAGAGTCCGGCGACGTAGGTGAACGTCCGTGTTTCCCGCCCGCGCGGAACCCTCAGCAGCCGCGCTGTCAGCCAGCAGAGGGCAAATGCGGTTGCCAGCGCCAGCAACCCGACCAGCGGCGGCAGCCAGACGTTCTGACTTTGGTGCAGGGCTTCGTTGCCGACGATGCTGTCCACAATGAGGCAGGGGTAAAGCAGGTTGATGCAAATGCGCATGAAGCTGGCGTCGGCTTCCGCGGACAAAACGCCGGAGCGCCGGATCAAAAACCCGGCGAGGATGATGACGAAAACGGGGGCGACGGCGGTGAGGACGGTGAGAATCATGAGGGAATTCGTCTTCTATCCCAGTAGTTCGTAGCTCAAGACGCTCAGGCAGTAGAGTGCGGCAGTTTCGGTGCGCAGGACGATGGGGCCGAGGGTGATGGGGCGGCAGCCGTGCGCCAGCGCCAGCGCGATTTCCGCCGGGGTGAAGTCCCCCTCGGGCCCGATGAGCACCAGAACGCTCTTCGGCTGCGCTCCCGTGGTGCGAAGGAAATCGGCGAGCACTGTTTTGGGGTGAAGCGCGCCGGGTGCGAGCGAGGCGATGAGCAGCAGGTCGAACGTGGTCTCTTTAAAAAGATGGGAGAGCGTTTGCGGCGGGAGTACGGCGGGGAGCCAGTTCTGGCCGCACTGTTTGCAGGCTTCGATGGCTACGGCCTGCCATTTCTCGCGCTTCTTTTCGGCGTCCCGTGCGTCGAACTGCACCACGGTGCGTTCGGTAGTGAGCGGCACCACGGAGGCTGCGCCGAGTTCGGTCGCTTTTTGGACGATGAGTTCCATGTTTTTGCCCTTCGGGATGGCCTGGCCGAGGGTGATCCGGCACGCGGGCGGCGCGCTTTGGGAGGGGGTGAGCAGTTTCAACTCAATGGCCCGCTTGCTGATGTGGGAGAGTTCCACTGACGCGCAAGCGCCTTCGCCGTTGAAGACCGTCGCGCGGTCCCCCTCCTTCATGCGGAGCACATCGGTGGCGTGGTGTGTCTCGTCCTCGTCGAGCAGAAGCTGGCTGAGGTTCCAGCGGGCGGGCGGAATGTAGAAACGGGGCATGATGCGGGTATGATGCGGCGCAAGTCCCGCCGCACGCAAGCCCGAAGGCAAAGGTTACGCCGCCACCCGCACGGCTCGCGTTTTGTCGAGCTTGAGTTCTCCGCCTTTGGCGAACTCAGGGGTCGCTTTCGGGTCGGTGACTTTCTCTCCGGCCCATTGCACGCTGCCTTGTTCCACCAATCGCCGGGCGTCGCCGCGCGATTTGGTGATCTGGAACGCTTGCGCGTAGGCTGCGACGACGACCGAGACGATGTCCGCTCCGATGCCGTCGAGGGAAATCGTGGGGAGATCGGCGCTGGCGAGATCTTTCTTGGAAAAGCGGGTGTTGAAGTCGTCCAGCGCGGCTTGGGCGCATTCGCGCGAGTGGTAGCGTTCGACGATGCGGAAGGCGAGCTGCTTCTTGGCGTCCATCGGGTGGCCGCTGGGCATTTCTTCACCCAGTAAGAGCAAGTAATAGCGTGCCATGAGCGTGTCGGAGATGCTCATCAGCTTGCCGAACATGGTTTCCGGCGGTTCGCTTACCCCTACGTAGTTGCCCAGGCTCTTGCTCATCTTCTGCACGCCATCAAGCCCTTCCAGGAGTGGCATGAGGAAGACGACCTGCTGGGGCATGCCTTCTTCTTTCTGGAGGTCGCGCCCCACGAGGATGTTGAAAAGTTGATCCGTGCCGCCGATTTCCACGTCGGCCTTGACCTTCACGGAATCCCAACCCTGGATGATCGGGTATTGGATTTCGTGGAGCCGCACGGGTTCGTTGTTGGCGATGCGCTTGGCGAAGTCCTCGCGCTGGAGCATCTGCTGGAGGGTGACGCGGCTGTTGAGTTTGATGACTTCCTCAAAGGTCATCAGTTCGAACCATTCGCCGTTGAAGACCGTCTTTGTTTTCTCGGGGTCGAGGATTTTGAACGCCTGCGTGCGGAAGCTGCGGGCGTTGGTCATGACCTGGTCATGGGTGAGTTGCGGGCGCGTCTTGCTGCGGCCGGTCGGGTCGCCGATCATTGCCGTGAAGTCGCCGATGATGAGGATGGCGTTGTGGCCGAGATCCTGGAACTGGCGCAGCTTTTGGAGCGCGACGGTGAAGCCGAGATGGATGTCCGGCGCTGTGGGATCGACGCCGAGTTTGACGTTGAGCGGACGGTTCTGGCGGAGTTTTTCAAGCAGGTCGGCCTCAGAGATGATCTGGGCCGCGCCGCGTTTGAGGAGTTCGAGTTGTTTTTCAGGGCTCATGGGCCGGGTTACTTGCTTTTGTTGAGCAGGGCGCGCACGTCGTCGATGGATTTCAGTTCCGTAAGTTCGCCCTGATAGCCGTTGTTTGCGGCTTGTTCAGGAGTCAATGGGACATTGAGTTTCGCGCGTTCCTTTCCCCGGAAATCGCGGGTGGGGACGCTCGCGGCGTCATACTTTTTATCCCATCCGGTCGCGCTTTTCATCGCCACCGGTTTGGCACTGTAGCTCTTTTCCGGCAACGTGAATAAATGGCGCGGCTGGGTGTTGGCTTCGCTGGTGCCGGAGTATTTGAAGTCGCCCATCCAAAACGATTTTTCGCTGTGGAAGGTGCCTGCGAGAAAATTTTTGATGTTGTAGGGTCGGGATTCAGGAACCTTTTTCACCACGATGGTTTTGCCGGTGCTGCTGTTGAAGCCTGTGGTTCCAAACTTCTTCTGCAATGAGGTATCGAAGCTTTTGTTCTCGTCCGGGCGGAGGATTCGATTGATCTTTTCCTCCTGTTGCTGGGCTTGGGCGGCGCTCCCAAGGCATAGTGCCCCCCCGAGCATCAGCAGAAGAAAGAGGGTGCGGGGCATGGGAAAACTATTCATGCCATACTTGCAAGTCGCTGGCAAGTCTGGCAATTGGTGGGCAGGTAGGCTATAGAGTGTGCGAAATATGCAGGTTTTCCGTCGTTTGATTCCAGGTCTTATCGTTTTTTTGCTTCGCGCGCTTGCGTTGACGCTCCGCTTCCGGGTGGATGACCGCTGTGGCATCACGCGCGGAGCGATGCAACCGTTCATCGGGGCTTTTTGGCATAACCGCATTTTGGTCGTTCCCGTTGCGTACCAGCGCTATTGTCGCGGGCGGCACGGCCACTGCCTCACCAGCCCGAGCAAGGATGGTGCGATCATTGAGGGGGTGATGGCGCGCTTTGGCATTGGCAGTGTGCGCGGATCAAGTTCCCGGCGCGGTGTTGCGGCGTTGCGCGAGTTGACGGCGCTCCTTGAAGCAGGGGAGGATGTGGCCATTACGCCGGACGGCCCGCGCGGGCCCAAATACCAGCTTAGTCCCGGCGTCCTCAAGCTTGCCCAGATCACGGGCACGCCGGTCATGCCGATTCACGTTGGGTATTCGCGTTTTTGGGAACTCAAAAGCTGGGATGCCTTTCGTATTCCGAAACCGTTCGCGCGCGTGGAGATTGTTTTTGGGCCGCTTTATCCCGTTTGCCCCACGGCGGACGATGCCGCTTTTGAAGCGGAGCGGGTGCGGTTGCAAACGCTTTTGTTGGACGAGATGGAGTCCGCGAACCTCCGCTCGTGCGAATCCGTTTAAACACACAAACCATGAAATCAACCCAACTCAGCCTCCGATCCCTGACTGTCCTGATTTATCTGAGCGCCTTCGCAGCGATTCCCGCGTTTGCGGCTCCTGCGAAGTCCGCTTCACCCGCCCCTGCCGCCAGTCCTGCGGCATCGCCTGCTGCCGCCGAAGCCAAGGTAAAACCGATTCCCTTCCAAAACACCGTCGTTTCCGTGGACAAGGCAACCCAGACTTTCAAAATGGGCAAAAAGACCGTCCATCAGGTTCATGTGACGCCGGAAACCAAGGTGCTCAAGGCGGACGAAACGCCTGCCGTGTTTGAGGAGATCCTTGTCGGCGTGGAAGTGCGCGGCTCGGTGAAGAAGCGCGCTGATGGGGATTACGACGCCGTTTCAGTGAAAATCGGGCCCAAAGCCGTGCCGAGCCCCGCCGCGAGTCCCTCGCCAGCGCAGCCGAAGAAGAAGTAGCTGCCGCTACGCAAACACCGACGCGATTTCCGCCTGGATGGACAGAGCGGCGGCGCGGGGATCGGCGGCGTTGCGGATGGGGCGGCCCACGACGATGTAGTCCGCGCCGGCTTCAAAGGCCGCGCGCGGGGTGACGATCCGTTTCTGGTCGTCGGTGGTTGCGTTATCCACGGGGCGGATGCCGGGGGAGATGATGAGGAGTTTGCCGCCGAGGCTGCCGCGCAGGCGTGCCGCTTCCAGCCCGGAGGAAATCACTCCCGCGCACCCGGCTTCCAGCGCGCGCTTGGCGCGGGAGAGGACGAGATCCGCCGTGTCGCAGGCGAAGCCGAGATCGGCCAGATCGCCACGGTCAAGGCTGGTGAGCACGGTTACGGCGAGGATTTTCACCCCGCTCTCCGCCTCCACCGCCGCTTCCATAATGCCCTGGTTGCCGTGTACCGTGCAGAATTCCACTGGGCGGCCCTTGAGGGCGGTCACCGCGCGTTTGACGGTCTCCGGCACGTCAAAAAATTTGAGATCGACGAAGATTTTCTTTCCTTGGGAGGCCAGCCAGTCGAGGAGTTCGAAGTAACCTCCGGCCATGAAGAGTTCCAGGCCGATCTTGTAGAAGCGCACGGCGTCGCCGAGTTGCGTCACCAGCGCTTTGGCTTCCTCGGCGGTTTGCACGTCGAGGGCGAAGATGAGGCGTTCGGCGGAAGGGATCGGCTGGGTGGAGAGTTGCGTGGTCATGGTGAAGTGGGTGGGATTATTTCGAAGAAACGGGGGCTTGGAAAGCGGGGATTGCGTGTTATGTCAACTGCTTGACGACCTGCGCCGGGTTGCCCGCCACGACGACATTGGGCGGCACGTCTTTGGTCACAATGGCCCCGGCGGCGACCACGGAGTTCTCCCCAATGGTGACGCCTTTAAGGATCACCGCGCCCATGCCAATCCAGACATTATCTTTAATACGCACTGGCGCAGTGCGGATGAGCGGGCGAGGGGGGCGGCCCTCGGCAAACGGCGCGAGCGCCATGGCGTCCTGGTGGCGCAGCACCGGGTCGATGGGGTGGAAATCGCTGTCGGCGATTCCGACATTCCACGAGATGATGCAGTAATTGCCGATCTCGATGAGTTCCTCGGCCATGATGAGCGCGCCGTTGAGCAGCGTGTAATCGCCCACCGTACACTTGCCCTCTTTGCCGATGGAAAACGAACAGCCCGAGTAGCAGGAGCAGTTGGAACCAAGGGTCACGCTGGGCTGGTGCCGGGAACGGACGAAGCGGAAAATTTGCGCGGTCTCGAAATAGCAACCGTCGCCCCACACTACGCCCTCGGGGATCGGTTTGTGAAACCAGTCGTGTTCAACTGTGCGGTCAGGAAGGACGTTGGTCATAGGAAATAATCTGTGAAATCTGCGTAATCTGCGGATAAACTCCTACCCTAAATTCGCTGAGTGGTACAGCTCCGCATATGCGCCGCCGCGGGCCACGAGTTCCGGCCCGGCGCCTTGCTCGACCAAGGTGCCGTTTTTGAGCACTACGATTTTCTCCATGTCGTGCACGGTGGCGATGCGGTGGGTGATAATGAGGGTGGTGCGGCCGTGCATGAGCTCTTTGATGGTCTCCATGATGGCCGCTTCTGTGGTGGGATCGAGCGCGCTGGTCGGCTCGTCGAGCAGCAGGATGGGGGCGTTTTTCAGGAACGCCCGTGCGATGCCGAGCCGCTGGCGCTGGCCCACGCTCAGGTGGCCGCCGCGCTCGCCCACTTGCGAGGCATAGCCCTCCGGCATCGTCATGATGAAGTCGTGCGCCTGCGCGCGCTTGGCTGCTTGGATGATTTGTTCCTCGGTCGCGCCGGGCAGGCTGTAGGCGATGTTCTCGCGGATGGTGGTGGAAAACAGGAGCGTGTCCTGCAAGACGATGCTGATCTGGTTGCGGAGCGATTTTTTGGTGATCGTCTTCACGTCCCGCCCGTCCAGCAGCACGCGGCCTGCGTTGGGATCGTAAAACCGGGGCACTAGCGAAATAAGCGTGCTCTTGCCCGCGCCCGTGCCGCCCACAAAAGCGACTGTCTGCCCTGGCTTCACCTCGACATCCACGCTTTTCAAAATCAGCCGCGCCTCATCGTAGCCGAACGCGACGTTTTCCATCTTGATCGCTCCTTGCGTGGAAGTGATTTCCACCGCGTCGGGCGCGTCCTTCACGTCGTCCTCGCGGTCGAGCACCTCAAAGCAGCGCTGCATCCCGGCGGCGGCTCCTTCCAGCGCCCAAGCGGTGTAGGTGAGCTGTTCCAGCGGTGCGTAGAGCGCGGTCAGGTACCAGGCAAAGACGGTGAGCGTGCCGAGCGAGAGCCTTCCATCCAGCACGTGCAGCGAGCCGAGGCAATACATCGCCGCCGTTCCAAAAGCCATCAGCGTGCTGATCACCAGCGCCGAGCGCATGTTGGTGCCTGTCAATTTTAGGTTCGCCTCCAGGCTTTGGCGGGCGCTTTTGTGAAATTGCCCCACCTCCCAGTCCTCGCGTCCGAAGGCGTGCACCATCCGCACGGAAGCCAGCCCCTCCTGCGCCACGGTGAGCACCGCGCTTTCACGTTCCTGGATGGTGGTCGATTCGTTGCGAATCTGGAGCGCGTAATAGCGGATGGTTGCCACCATCAAGGGCACGATGCCGAGGGAAATCAGCGTCAGTTTCCAATCCAGCGTCACCATCACCGCAAAGGTGCTCAGTAGCGTGATGACGGACTGGAAGATGTTCGAGAACCCCTTGTTGTAGATCGTCTGGATGGCTTGCGAATCGTAGGCGACGCGGAAACTGGAATCCGCCGAGCGGCGCGAATCATGGAACTTGAGGGGGAGTGATTGTAGATAGGCGTAAAGTTCCGTGCGCAACTTGAGCAGAGCAGAAAGGCCGACGCGCACAAAGATCAAATTCGTGATGAGATTAACGATTCCCGAGAAAAGGTGGATCAGCACAATCCCCACGCAAAGCGCCACTACCACCGACTGCGGGGCCAGCGAGCCGAACCACCGGGCAAGCTGCGCGTGCGCTCCGGCGTGGGCGGTGTCCGGCGGGAAAAGCACCCCATCAACGATGTATTTGAACGGCCACGGCTTGAGCAGGTTGAGGCCGATACTCAAGAGCGTCAGCGCGGTCGCAAAAAGCGTGGGCCCCAGGAACGGGCGGAAATAGGCAAGGGTTCGGCGGTAAAGGGACATACAGCGGCTACGGCAAGGATTAGGTGTTACGGAGGGGAAATGCAACGATTCTTCGGCGCTGGCAATTGCCCAATAATAGGCTACACTTCCCCGCATTCATGGAATTTCCCAAAAAACTCACCCAAGTTTTGGCGGTGGCCGGGCGCGGGTTGCAAAAAACCCTTGCTGCCGCGCAACAGATTCGCCCTTTTCTCTCGGTCACGCGCAACATGGCGCTCACGGGTGTGGTGGTTGCCATTCCGTTGCTGGCGACATTGTGGGTTGTCCAACTCGCTTACGCGACCATCAACGACATCAGCGCCCCTGCGCTGGTGCGGCTGGGGGTCAATCTCCCGCTGATTCCCTTTTTCGTCACGCTGGGCCTGTTTATCACCATCGGGTTCATGGCCTCCAATGTCTTTGGGCAGCGGCTTTTGGATCGGATGGAGATGACGCTTTTGCGCATCCCGGTGGTGGCTACTGTTTACACGGGCATCAAACAGGTGATCGACTCCTTCAAGTCCTTCAAAAACATGGAGAACTTTAAGCGCGTGGTCTATTTGGACTACCCAGCGGATGGGGCACGCTTGATCGGGTTTGTTACCGGCCAGTATTTTGACTCCAAGCTGGGAGAGGAAATGACGACCGTGGTGATCCCCACCGCGCCGAGTCCCATGACCGGCCTCGTGGTGGTGGTTCCCGCCAGCAAGCTGACTGAAAGCTCGCTGACGTTGGAGGAAGCCATGAAGCTGATCGTCTCCGCCGGGCTCGTTGTGCCCAAGCGGCGTGCGACGGTTTTGGTGTCTCAGCCCGCCGAGTTGCCGTAGTTTCGCGGCTACTTCTTTTTCCCCGCTGCGACGCTCACAAAAGAGCTTCCCTTTAAGAGGAACCGCCACGGCAGATGGACGGCTTTGCTGATGCCGATCCGCAGGCAGGTTTCCACTTCGGTGGGTTCCGTCCGGGGGCGGAAACCGATGGCGCCGCCGCAGAGATTGGTGCCGTGATCCGCTCCGGTGATGCCGAATGCCTGCGTCAGCTTGCCCGGCCCGGAGCAGAGTTGGTGGAGGGCGGTTCGGCTCCGGCGTTGGCGCATCAGGTTGAGCCCGTGGGTCGGCTGCACGGCGCGGATGAGCACAAAGCCGTCGTCAGTTCCTCCTTTGACCAGGACGTTGAGGAGCCAATACATCCCGTAGTTGAGATAAATGTAGGCTGCTCCCGGCTCGTGGATGGCCATGTAAGCGCGGGTGCTGGGGCGGAAAAACGTGTGGCAAGCCTCGTCGCCCTCGGCGCTGTAGGCCTCGGTTTCCACGATGATCCCGGCGCACTCGCCTGCAAAGAGTTCGCAACCGATCAACTCGCGCGAGCAGGTGAGGGGATCGCGCTGGAAGAACTCGCGTTCCACAGCCATCAGAGGCCGGTTGGGTGATCGAGGAATTCCCACGGGAGCCGGTATTTTTTGGAAAGGTGGGCTGCGAGCGCTTTGACGCCGAAGGTTTCCGTGGCGTAATGCCCCGCATAAAGCACGTTGAGGCCGAGTTCCTCCGCTGCCGTGTAGGTCCAATGCGAGCCTTCGCCGGTGATGAAGGTATCCACGCCTTCTGCCACCGCTTTGAATAATTCGTTGCCCGCGCCGCCGGTGACGATGCCGATCACGCCAGTGCGCTCGGGGCCGCCGGGGATCAGTTTCACCGGGCCGCCCACCGCCGTTTGCAGGCGTTCGCACAGCGTGGTGCGATCCAGTGCAAGCCGGGTTTTGAGGCCGATCAAGCCTCCTTTCTCAAAGAAGAACGGTTCGGGGCGCTTGAATCCAAGCGCCTTGGCGAGAAGGGCGTTGTTGCCAAACTTGGGATGGAGATCCAGTGGCAGATGCGAGCTGAACACTGCCATGTCGGCATCAAATGCCCGCTTGAGTTTGCGATAGTTTGCGCCGTTTACCGGCTGTAGCCCGCTCCAAAAGAGGCCGTGATGGACGAGCAGGAAATCGACGCCCCGTTCGGCGGCAAGGGCCAGCGTCGCTTCGCAGACGTCCACTGCCGCACCGATCCGCCGGATGCGCCCGCTATTTTCCACCTGCAACCCGTTGAGGGCGTTGGGCCAGTCGCCCACCTTTGCGTGATCCAAGAGGGTCTCAAGATAGCTGACGATCTCCGCGAGGTTCGGTGTGCTCATAGCGCTTCAGGCTCTCTCTTTTCTTCGCGCCTTTGCGGCTTTGCGTGAGAAAAATCCTACGGCTTCCGCTCTGCCGCCTGTTGTTCGGCGTTATTAATTACCATGTCCATGATTCGCGAAGTGGGGATCACTTTTGGGCTATTGAGATCGAGATTGCCGTCCCTGCCGATGACGGCAAGGGCAAAGTCCCCCTCCAGTCCGTAGTTGGCGGCGATTTGTGCGCCATTGTTGGCGAGCACAAACGGCACGTTGCTCGGGATCTTCTCTGCGGCGGCTTCCGGGTCGGTAAATGCGGCGACGAACACCACATTGCGTGCGGCAAGTTCCTGGTAGGCGGCCTGAATGCGGCCCGCCTGCTTGCGGAAGGCGCTGGAGCGGGGCGAGGGGGCGATGAGGAGGACGACCGGCTGCCCCTGCCAGCTTTTGAGGGTTCTGCCGGTGCCCCAAGTGAAGTTGGGCGCGGGCCGGACGACCTCTGCGTGGGCCGAGGCCAAGGTGAACGCGGCGAGAAGGGCGAGGGTGAGCGTTTTCATGGGAAGCCGATCAAACTTTGAGGATTTCCGCCTCTTTGTGGCTCACCGCTTCGTCGATGGCCTTGACGGATTTGTCCGTGAGGGCTTGCACTTCTTTTTCGAAGGTGCGGAGGTCGTCTTCGGTGATTTTTCCCTCTTTTTCGAGCTTCTTGAGGCCATCAATGCCGTCCCGGCGGGCGCTGCGGATGCGGACGCGGGCTTCCTCGGCCATCGTTTTGATGGTTTTGCAAAGGGTGATACGGCGCTCTTCGCTCAATTCGGGAATACGCAGGCGGATCAGTTTGCCGTCCACGGTCGGATTGATGCCGAGCTTGGATTCCTTGATGCCGCGCTCGATGTCCTTCATCGTGCTCATGTCGAAGGGCTGGATGACAAGCAACCGCGCTTCAGGCGTGGTGATGAGGGCGACCTGCTTCATGCGCATAGAGCTGCCGTAGGCTTGCACTTCGATGTTTTCCACCAGTGCGGGCGAGGCTTTGCCGGTGCGCACGCTGGAAAACTCGTGGTGCATGTAATCCACGGCTTTTTCCATCGCTTCTTCGGTTTCCAAAAGAATGTCGTCAGAGTTCATAAAGTAAGGTGCAGAGTGTTGAGGTTATTCTCCTGAGGTGACCAGCGTGCCAATGGACTCGCCCATTACGACGCGCTTGATGTTGTCGTCGCGCATCATATCGAAAACGATGATGGGAACGCGGTTATCCATGCAGAGGGAGAACGCGGTGGAATCCATCACAGCAAGGCGCTGGCTGAGGGCTTCCGTGTAGGTGAGCTTGTCGTATTTGGTGGCGGTCGGGTCTTTGACGGGGTCGGCGGTGTAAATGCCGTCCACTTTGGTTGCTTTGAGGATGACCTCCGCGCCAATCTCGCTTGCCCGCAGGGCGGCGGTGGTGTCGGTGGAAAAGTAAGGGTTGCCGGTTCCGGCGACGAAGATCACGACGCGGCCCAGTTCCATGTGGCGCATGGCACGGCGGCGGATGAACGGTTCGGCGACGTTCTTCATTTCGATGGCCGTCTGGACGCGGGTGGAGACGCCCTGGGCTTCCAGCGCGCTTTGCAGGGCCATGCCGTTGATGACGGTGGCGAGCATGCCCATGTAGTCCGCGGCGGTGCGTTCCATGCCTTTGTGGCTGGCGGAGAGGCCGCGCCAGATGTTGCCGCCGCCCACGACGACGGCGATCTCGACGCCCAGTTCATGCACTTCGCGGATTTGGCGCGCGATATTGCTGGCGATGTTGGGGGAGATGGTGTCGCGGCTTCCGTGCTCTCTTAATGCTTCACCGCTGATTTTAAGGACGATCCGTTTGTATTTCGGGCTCGGGGTGTGGTTTGACATTAAGTACACAGTGAACACGAAGAGCCTCCCGCGCATCAAGCCTCAACTTTGAGGATGTTTTTTGAGGATCGCGAATGTTTATGACGGGCAGGTGGCGGATCGGCTGCTCTTCGGGCGATTCGGAACGGCGCGCGGAGAAAGTAGTGCTGTCCCGGCGATTAGTCACAAAATGACGATGTTATTGAAATGGAGTGCCCCAAAATCCCAAGATGGCGCATGGATACAAGTCTCCAACCTGCTCCTCCCCAGCCGTCTTCTACCGAAAATGAACCAATAGCTTAAAGAAGAAAAACCGCCTAACCTCATCATCATCTTCTTCAGTTTTTTGCCAATGCAATCGGTTATTTGCCGGGTATTATGTCTGCAAGCTCGGATACAGAAGCCAGTCACCAGGGAGCTTTGACCAAGCTCACTGCTTCGGATTCATCCTTGACCTCTGAAATCCTTAATTTGTCATTATAGATGGTGCCTGAGGTAATCGCGGCGGAGGCGTAGAGCCCGAAGTGGGCCTGGGCAAGACCGCCGTTGCCGCCTTCAACGCGAGCATAAGAAACCAAGGCTCCATTCTGCCACAGTTTGGCGTATCCCTCTGTCTTGCTGAAATCGATTAGCATATCGATTCTGACCCATTGCTTGCCGGGGAATTTTAGAGTTCCGTTCGGATCGTTGGAGGCATCTGCTTGGTATAAATGAATTTGCTGCTCTTGCTTCGGGACATGAACCAATCGCAGATACCCCGTGGAGCTGATATTCGCCAAAACAGTTCTGTTCCACCCGCTGGTGACATCGGGGGTTAAAGTCGCAAAGCTGAACCAGTCATTGATGTGTCCGTGCGGTTGCGGATTGAGCGTCATCTCCAAATACACCCAGAGAGTTACTAGGCAGGGTGTCCGGTAGATGCCTTCTGATTTTTTTTGAAATTGAACGGTCGGATAGGCTCTATGCGGTTTATAGTTTAATATTGTGGAATCATTATTGGATTCGCTGGCCTTTAGAATCCAAGCCTTGTGAGAGTAGCGTCCGTCTTTCACCTGTTCGGTTGACAGTTCCTGCGCGCTATCGAACGATTTTCCAGATTCAATATAGAACCCCTCGAAATCTGATACGGATTCAAATGAGCTGGTAAAACTTCTTTGGGTGCCTGAATAGGTGGGCGCGGGATATTCCCCCCCTGAAATGGAAAATGCCTTGCCATGGTCAGGTTTCATGGAAAACAGAGCCAGAATTAGAATGATAAATCGAGGGAATCGCTGAATGCAGCGCATATCGTCTAGTATATTCAATGGGTGCAAAGATAAAGAAATTTTACTCGGGTTGATGGGCAACTCTTGACATTTACAAAAGGTTGATTGCGGCAACGAGTGTGACGAGGGCACTTTTTCAAATACGCCGCTTGTCTCCGCAGGTTTTCTCGGGCAGGATTTGCGGTTCTTATGAGCAACAAACGGTCGGGTTGTCTATGGGTGGCGTTAGTGATTGTGCTGTGTGTCAGCCTGCTGGCGAATGTGTCGCTGGTGCGGGGCCGGGGTAAAATGGTGGGCCGGGATTTTCAAGCGAAGCTGAGCACACCCACTAAATTGAGCGAGCGCGTGCTGCAAAGCGGTTCCAGCAAAGCGCGTATCGCGGTCATCTCCGTGCGCGGATTGATCAGTTCCAGTGTTTCGGGCCGCATGAGTTCCTCCATGGTGGAGGACATCAAGCTGCAGCTTCGCCAGGCGGAGGAAGACCCCAAGGTGAAGGCCGTGGTGCTCGCCATTGATTCGCCGGGAGGTGAGGTGACAGCGTCGGATATTCTCTACAACGCGGTGCGCCGGGTGCGCGACAAAAAGCCGGTGGTGGTGTCGATGGGCTCCATGGCGACGAGCGGAGGGTATTACACGGCGTGCGGCGGAAGCTATTTGATGGCGCACCCGACGACGTTCACGGGATCCATAGGCGTGATTATCCAATCGCTGCGCTACAATGAATTGCTGGAGAAAATCGGCGTCGCGCCGCTGACATTCAAGAGCGGGGCTTTCAAGGATATGCTCAGCGGCACGCGCGAGATGACGCCGGAGGAGAAAGCCTACATCCAGGCGCTCGTGATGCAGACCTACGGGATTTTTGTTGGGGTGGTAGCCAAAGAACGGCATCTCGACGAGGCGCAATTGCGTTCGGGGATCGCCGATGGTCGCGTGGTCTCGGGCACCGATGCGCTGGAGGCAAAGCTGATCGACGGGTTGGGGGAGATCGAGGATGCTTATCAGAAGGCGAAGGATTTGGCTAAAACGCCGGATGCGACGATCATTGCCTACGAGGTGCAGTTTAGTTTCAGCCGGATTTTCCAATACCTCAACAGCGAGGAAAGCTCGGGAAAGGTGGAGATCAACGTGACGCAGAAGCTGCTCCCCACCTTGGAACCGGGTCGCGCCTATTGGCTGCCGGGGTTTTACGGGCTTTAACCCATGAGTTTGCCGGATTGGACTTGGCTGGCGTCTGGGGCGCTCGTGTTGCTGCTTGTGGCGGCGACTCTTTCGTCTTGTTTTCGAATTTACGCCCGCTTGCTTGCATCCGTTCGAGCAGGGCACGGCAAGGTATGGGTGGAGCCGCTGGGGTTGCCGGATTTGATGGTGTCCGGGGTGCTCGTTTCCTGGCTTGGGGCGTCGGTGGTGCATGGGTTTTTGCGCAATGCGCCTACGCCGTCGCTGGTGGATAGCGCGTTGATTGAAAGCGCGCTTCTGTATGGGCTGATCGTCTGCGCGCTCGCGCTCTTTTTGCAGGCGCGGCGAATTCCGCTCACGCGGCTTTTCGGGTTCCGGCTTGTGAATCCCGGTGCGGTATGGATGCGGGGCGTTCGATTCTTTCTTGCGGCGCTTCCTCTCGTGCTTTTTTGCTTCTGGCTGGTGCGTTTGGTAATGGGAGAGGAACCGGAGTCTCAGGAGATCGTCAAGTATTTCACCGACGCCGCGCGGCAGTCGGATTGGCGGCGTGTTCTGCTTGCAGCGGGCATGGCGTCGCTGGTTGCGCCAGTGGCGGAGGAGTTTCTGTTTCGCGGTTATTTTTATGGCGTGCTCAAGCGTCATGTGGGGGCGGTTCCAGCGATGCTGTTTACCGCAGCGCTCTTTGCCGCCATTCACATGAGCGCCCCCGTGTTCCTCCCTCTATTCGTTTTGGCGGTGTGCCTTACGCTGGCCTACGAGGCGACCGGTTCGCTGCTGGTGCCGATGCTAATGCACGCGCTTTTTAACAGCGTCATGCTCGCAGCAATGTTCTATAGTGCGCACAACCCATGAAACTTTCCGATCTTGGTGAAGACGCCCTCGTGGTGCGGTTGACGCGCGGTCTGCCCCGCAACGCCTCGTTGTTGGTGGGGCCGGGGGACGACTGCGCGGTGGTGGGTCGGCGTTCGGATGCCGTCTGGACGCTGCTCAAGACGGATTGCGTGATTGAAGGGGTGCATTTCATCAGCGAGACCGATTTCGCCCGCGTGGGCTGGAAAGCGCTGGCCCGCAACGTGAGCGACATCGCGGCGATGGGCGGCACGCCGCAACACGCGCTCATCACCGTAGCGATGCCGCCTGATCTGCCAGTGGCCAAGGTGGATGCTTTATACAAAGGGCTGCGCCGTTGCGCGCGGAAATTCGGCGTGGCGATTGTCGGTGGCGAGACGGCGCGCAGTCCCGGCCCGGTGTTTATTTCCGTGGCGCTCACCGGGCAGGTGGAGAGGGCGCGGTGCGTGCTGCGTTCGGGTGGCAAACCGGGTGACGTGCTTTTTGTCACAGGACGGCTGGGGGGATCGCTCGCGGGCAAACATCTCGACTTTACGCCGCGCTTGATCGAGGCGCGCTGGCTTACTGAGCACTTCCGACTGCACGCGATGATGGACTTGAGCGACGGCCTCGGAGCCGATCTGCCCCGCATGGCGCGAGCGAGCGGTTGCGGGTTTGAGTTGGGCGAGCTTCCCGTTACACAGGGGTGCTCGCGCGAAGCGGCGTTGGGCGACGGCGAGGATTTCGAGCTGCTCTTCGCAGTTGCTCCCCGGCAGGCCGCGCGGTTGGAGTCCGCATGGCCTTTTCGCAAATTGCCATTGACGCGGGTGGGTGTTTTAACGGCCAATACCAAACCTTTACCTGTTCATGGCTTCGATCATTTTGCATAATCCGCAAGAGACCTTCGCGTTGGGCGTCCAGTGCGCTGCGTTGCTGCGCCGTGGCGATGTGCTGGCGCTGGCGGGCGATCTCGGCGCGGGCAAGACCCACTTCACCAAAGGGATTGCTGCCGGGCTGGGCGTGGAGTGTGATATCACCAGCCCTACTTTCACGCTCATCCATGAATACCCCGGCGGACGGCTCCCGCTCTTTCACATCGACCTTTACCGACTGGAGGACGAAGACGAGGTGCTCGGGATCGGCCTCGACGAATACCTCGACGGCGACGGCGTGACAGTAATCGAGTGGGCGGATAAATTCGCCGCGCTGATGCCGAAAGGCGTGCGCTGGGTGCGCTTCAAGGTGCTGGAAGGGGACGAACGGGAGATTACTCTATGACCATACTCGCCATTGAAACCTCCACGCACCAGGGGAGCGTTGCGGTGTTGCACGAGGGGCAAATCGTTTTCTCCGAATCGTGTGGTGCGGGCCGCAGTCACAGCTCGCTGCTTTTTGCCGTGCTGGAACGGGCGTTGCAGACCGTGCCCAGTATTGACCGGATCGCCGTGGGGCTCGGGCCGGGTTCGTATGCCGGGGTGCGCATTGCGATTTCCGCTGCGACGGGATTCTCACTGGCGACGGGAGCGGAGCTGGTGGGGCTGCCGTCCATTGTGGCGCTAGGGGAGGGGGAATACGTCGCTTTGGGAGATGCCCGGCGCGAAAGCTACTATTTCGCGCTCGTGCGCGGCGGCGAATGCGCAGAAGGCCCCGTGCTGCTTTCCGCGGAGGAACTGGCGCAAAAGCTTGCGGGCTGCACGCTCCCGGTCATCGCGTCGGAAGAAATCGCGGCGGTGATTCCGGTGGCGATGGAAGTGCGGTTTCCGTGCGCGGAATGGCTCGCGCGGCTGGCGGCGGCGGGGCGATCCATTGCGATGCGCGGCGATTTGGAGCCAATTTATCTGCGCGAGGCGCATATCACGGTAGCGAAGAAAAAGGGATTCGCGGATTCCTAAAGTCCAATAGGAGATCCCCCGGCTCTGCCGGGGAGGCACCCAGAGTTTGACTTATAGTGCGGTCTTCCTGTTCGGTGGTCTGTGAGCCGCTCAAAGCTACAGAACCAACGAACAATGGAAGACCACAACAGTTTGAGCCATACCAGATGGCAGTGCAAATATCACGTCGTATTCATCCCGAAATGCCGAAGAAAACGGTTATATGGGGTAGTGAAAAAGAGATTGGGGCCGGTGTTTCGAATACTGGCGGAACAGAAGGGATGCCGGATAGAGGAGGGGCACATCATGCCGGATCACGTTCACATGCTCATAAGCATACCGCCGAAGTTGGCGGTATCGAGTGTAGTGGGGTATATCAAGGGCAAGAGTGCGATCCATGTAGCCCGGCATTTCTTGAAGCAAACGAGGAACTACGCGGGCCAGAGCCTTTGGGCGCGTGGGTTCTTCGTAGACACGGTAGGCCGTGATACCGAGGTTATCCGGCGCTATATCCAAAATCAGGAAACCGAAGACCAAAGAATGGATCAACTTGAAATCCCCGAAGTAGCAGTAGGCGCAGAAAACAAAAAACGCTAACGAGCAATAACAAGCCGCTTTGAGCGGCTCACCTTACAAGCCACCGGTTTTACCGGTGGTGCCTGACTTTGTTTGCTACCACCCTCTGTGTAATCTGCTACCAGATTATTACCCAAAAGGCGGACAAGTTCCAGATGCTGCTCATCAGGGTGAGTAATCCGGTCACGTTGAGTTCTACGCACTCTTGAGGCTTGGCCATAGACTCCGGCACGCTGACGAGGGCGGCGAGATGGAAAACATAGTCCACGCCGTCCACGGCGCGCTTCACCAGATTGCGATCCAAAATAGACCCCTCCATCCATTCGAAATCAAAGCCGTTGAGATTCCGCCGATGACCGGTGCGTAAATTGTCGAGCACGCGTACTTCGGCCTTACCCTGAAAATATTGGACGAGATGGCTCCCAATAAAGCCCGCGCCGCCGGTGATGAGCACTCTCATAATGCCGTTTTTCAATCTTCCAAGATTACGCAAGCAGTGGAACTGCGCGTTTTGGCCATGGAAGAGTTGGCCGGACTTGCGGCGACGTATCCTGAAGCAGCCAGTAGAGCGAAGAGCAGGAACGGGCATTTCATGAGCTTGCCTCCTAATGAATGGAGTAGCGGTGGGCGACTTCCCCGTTCTTGTGCTCTGGCGTCTCGTGCCAGGAGCGGACGTATTCCACGGTTACCTTGTCGTGGGCGACGCTCACACGGACGTGCCCCGAATTGCCGAGAAACGTGCCCTTTTTATAACCGTAGGTTTCCAGATCCTGGATGCGGTCGTTTCCGGCGAAGCTGGGTTGAGGGATCATTTGATAGACAATCCCATCGAGTTCCTGTTGGGCGTAGAAATTGTCATGCGCTTTGAACACCGCCGCGACGCGGTTACGCACGAGCAATTGGTGAATCGGGGTGTCCCAGCCGGGGCGGTGCTCCTTAAAACCATCGCTGCCGTCCGCATTCTTGCCGCCCCATTTGTTGAATGCAGCCACTTCCACCCCGCCGCGCGCCGCTTGATCCCCGCACAAAAGGTTGTGGAGGAAAACGAATTTGTATTTGGCCCCGCTTTGCTCAAGGGTCTGTTTGAGCCACTGGTACTGGGGCAACCCGAGAGACCATCCCCAGCCATCTCCGCCGCCGCCACGTTGCCGAACCGAATACCGAAAAGGATCGAGCACCACAAAGAGCGCATCGCCCCAAGTCCAGGCGTAATAGTCCTTCATGGCGCCGATGGATTGCATCGGCTCGGCGTTGCCGGTGTAGAAGCCGTCGGGAGCGATCGTGGGAAAATAGTGGTTGCGGGCGTTCTGAACGCCGACGGCGACGTCATGGCGGATATCACTCTGATTGTAATTGGCCAGCTCGCCATAGCGACGACCCAGCGCAAGCACCGTTTTCTTGTCGGCTTGTTTCCCGCCAAGGAACTTGCGCAGTTCCATGGAGATGGCCTCACGCACCTTGATGACTTCCTGGAGCGCCTTGTGTTGCAAAGCGGGGATGGCGGTGATGTTCTTGCGCTGGCTCTCGATCAGGATATTGAGAAACTCCTTGCCGCTGTCGCCGGTCACAGATGTGCTGATATTGAAGTCGCGCTTGCCCATCGCGGGCATGTCCTTCATGTAGAACCCGCCGAAGTAGGTGCCGTGGCGCTCCGGGCAGAAGTAGGTATCCGCCTTGACCGACCCCTCATACCAACTGAAGAACTCGCTGGCGTAGGTCATGTAGGCCACGTTGATCATTTTTTCCGTGCCCCTGGGGAGTTTGTATTGATCCATTTCCACGGCAGGCCAGGTGTTGAAATCGCCAAACTTCATCTTGGCAAGGTATTCCTTCTGCTGCGGGTTCAAGGAGGCGGCCACTTGGCCAAAGACTTGGGCGCGCTGGTAGCTTATTTCGGCATCCGCAGCGAAAATCTCGCCCACATATTGTATGACTGCGGCCTTGTTCAATCCCTGGCTTCCGGCGGGGATGCTCCCGTCAAGTTCCCGGCAGAACGCCTTGATGAGCGGAAGGCGTTTCTCTGCAAGCGCCAGCAACTGCACCGCCTCCTGCCGCGCCGTTTTTTCAAACAGGGCGCGCTGCTCGTCCGTGAGGACACGCAGCACATTGCCCGCAACCCGGTCGAGAAACATCGGGTTGTGCCCCTTGTGTGCGGCATCAATATCCCGCATATACTGGAAGCCGGAAAAGTCGCACACTTTGCCTGGAGGCAGAAAGGTGTCAGCGCCGAAATCGCCAGTCACAAAGGCAAGTCCGTTGAAAGCGATGGTGTGGAGTTGCGCATTGTCGGAGGCTGCTTGCTCGATGGAATACTGCTGCGCCCCACCCGCTTTCCTGTCGGTGGAATGGCTCTGGTTAGCGCCACCCTGCGGGCGGTTGCTCATCTCGCTTTTTGGCGCAGGTTGGTCTCCGTTGGCAGCAGGCTGAGTTGGGGGCGGATCGAGGTCACGCAGCTTGTCTGGGCTAAAACCAGCGTCTGCGACCACATCGTTCATCGCTAAACCGCCCGGGAGACCGGCT
>Ga0364873_10405_pt1 | contig 21609 bp, 23 predicted proteins | sample ExccelAu500001D3_2_FD_206928 | JGI IMG/M metagenome (GOLD analysis project Ga0364873, IMG submission 206928) | Enriched cells from Trout Bog Lake Hypolimnion, Wisconsin, USA - BchlTB.Aug07.5000.01.D3 | ecosystem: Environmental > Aquatic > Freshwater > Lake > Hypolimnion/Profundal zone | place... | reverse complement strand
CTTTTTAATACTGTAAGTATAAATACTAATCTAAATAATCAAGGTACTATTTGGATTGAATTTTTTAAATAAATCAATATGGGCCACTATATAAAACAATATAGCCTTAATTGTATATTCCGGTGATGGTAACCCCCATTCCGAACCATGGTAACCCCACCTAATAGTAAACAGTAAATAAAAGAGCTTTTGTGTTTTATGAAGTTACAAACTGGAGGTCTATTCCGCCTGTTTTTTCTTTCTTCTGGATTCACCTACTAATTCTATTCTATGACTTTTTGCTGTCATTCTGTCCATAATTGCATCTGCAAGCGTTGGTTCGTCCAGGTATTCATACCATTTTGCAACAGGTAGTTGGGAAGTAACAATAAGTGATTTTTTCGCATACCGGTCTTCCATAATTTGCAGGATTGCCAGCTTCATATTTTTATTGATTGTCTGCAAACCAAAGTCATCTAAAACAATCAGGGGGACTTTTTCCAGGCTATTTAAAAATTTAAGGTAAGTACCTTCCGTTTTTGCCATGGTTACTGCTTCTATCAACCGGTTCATATTGAAGTACCTTGTTTTAATTCCTAATCTGCATGCCTGGTATGCCAATGCACAGGCTATAAAACTTTTACCGCAACCGGTAGATCCTGTAATCAGTATGTTTTCTGCCTGCTGAACAAAATTGCATTCAAGCATTGTGCTCCATTGCCCTTTGGTGAGGTTACGGCTGGTAGTGCATTCGATACTCTCAGGAAGGGCCTGATAGCGCAGTTTGGCTGCATGTAACAACGCACTTAGCCTTACATCCCCCCTGTACAGCTTTTCTCCCTGCAGAAGATGCGCCACCAGTTCATGCCCTTCCAGTTGTTGTGGGATGGGTAGTTCCAGTTGTGATTGGTAGGAATGCAACATGCCGGTTAATTTTAATTCCCGCATTTGTTCCAATGTTTCTGTTGTGTTCATAGTATTTAATTGTTGATGAATAAATATTTCACTTTACTATTTCTGCCAGTTAATCGGCGGGTTATCAGTGTGGCGCTTTTTTATCATAGGATTGAAGAAGGTTCTTTCACTTTTACCCAGTAACAAAAATCCTATGATTAAAAAGTGCAAGCCCGCGGCAGCGTTCCATTTCATTCTTCTCTTTTATTTATACTGGCTTGCACCACGTATATTTTCATGGCTGGGTATTTTACCCATCTCATCAAAGAGGCAGGTCTGCTGTTCCATTCCTTTGCTGAGTATGGTACTGATAAACCTGAGTGTTGGCCTGGCAATATGGCCTGCCTGTTTACAGGCCATTTCCAGTCTTTCCTTACTGTATTTCTTTTGCAGCATTATCATTGCATTACAGGCCTTAAAGTTTTGTTGCGGATAAAAACTGCTATGTATAATACGGTCCGCCACCTGCCGGGTATAGGGGCCCACCCATCCTGCAAGCCTTAATAAATACTCTGTGTCCCATCCGGCTGATTCTTTCATGTACTGGTGGTTGGCTGGCATATGTTCCTTTATGCAGTTATACCGGGGCTCTGTACTGCTTCTTACATGGAAGGCTATACGTTTATATTTGTGATAGACTTCTACCGTCCTTTGATTAAAGTTCACCCACACTTTATGGCCTACATATTCATAAGGCACGGAATAATAATGACGGTTATCCGGCAACTGGATAAAGTAATTGCGCTGTACAGTAACCTGTTTGCTTTTAATAATCTGATAAGGGGTATCAGGAAGTGAAGCCAGGGTAGGTAGTTCTTCCCGTTCAAAAATACCCATCCGACCATCCGGACTTTCTTTATACGGGTATTGATTAAGCTGGTTAAGCAGTTTACGCATGAATATATTCAGCTCCTCCAGGCTTCCCGGGTGTTCCTTTCTTAATAGGGCATATATTTTTGAATAGACAATATTCACAGCCTTTTCAACCATGCCTTTATCTGTGGGCTTTGCAGGCCTTGTTGCACTAAAAGTTGACGTATAATGTTCCCCAAGCTGGTAACACAACTCAGTAAACTGTGGCTCATACCGATCTGCTTTTGTTACAGCTGTCTTTAGGTTATCACAGAGTATGGTTTTGCTTACCCCTCCTGTATATTTTAATAATTCATTGATACAGTTTGCAAAATCGGCTGTCTTTTGAGAAGGCACTGCTTTACAAAATATCAGGCCGCTGTAAGGAAGTACAGCAACAAATACCTGGCACCATACCAGCTCTCCGGTCTGCTTATTTACATAAGAGATCTTTTCACCTGCAAAATCTACCTGTATAAACTCTCCGGGTGTATATTCCCAATGAAAGGCGGGGTCTGTGTCTTTCAGGTGCTTTTTAAAAAGATAGCAGTACTGGCTGTATTTATAACCATCAGGGTATTGCTGCATATACTCAAGCCAAAGATTTTGCTTGTTAACACCTGCATGATGCAGCTCCTTTTTTGCATATTCAAAATGCTCCAATATATCCAACTTACGCTTACCGGGTGGAGGCGTATTATCCTTTTTATAAATGATATCTGCCAGTTCAATATCAGTAACCGCAATACTTTTTTCGCTGTCTGGTTGCTGTGGTAACTGCTGCATCAGGCGCAGGTATTTCTTTACCGTTTTGCGGCTTATTCCTGTCCTGCGGACGATTTCTTTAATAGGGACCTGCTCGTTTTTTAACTGCTGAATTTGTTTGGCTAAATGCATATCAATTGATTTTTGTGCCATTCTTCCCTGTTTAAATTGATTAAAAAGGGAATAAATAGAACACAAAAAGCTCAATTACGGATTTACTCCAGGTGGGGTTACCATGTGCCGGAATGACAGCAGGAATTATTGATTCTAAAAAGGGAAATGGGGAAAAGTAAATGGTTGGAGGTAGATTTAAAACGCTAACCAAATAAAAAACCACCTGCTAAAGGTGGGGTTACCATGCCCCGGAATGAGGGGTTACCATGCTGCGGAATGGGGGGGGTACCATCACCGGAATATACAATATTATGTTTTTGACTTGGGTGTTTTATTCTTATCTTTTTTTGGTTGACCAGTATGGAATAAATATTTCATAACCAAAAGAAAAAAACCTAAAAAATTAATTGTAGTAGTTGTGGCTAATGTTATGATAACCTTGTCAGATAAATTAAAACCGTATGCATTAAATCCATTTAAAAACAGTATTATAAATATTAACCCTCCCCATACACAAGTAAGGATAAATGTTTTATTTGCATACTCTTTTCTCGCAATCCTATTTTGTTCGTTACTAATATTTTCATTTTCAAGAGCCTTGATCTTATGAGCCTTAATTGTTCTATCTTGGTCTTTATCTAAATCGTCTATCTCTTTTTTTAATCTATCTACCTCATCTGCTACATTATCTGCTTGTTGCCCTTCAAGTTCTACTTGCGCTTTTAACGCATCACTATCAAATGGTTTATTTTTCCTTAATGCTGCCATTAAAATTAATCTTTAACGAACTCACTCTTAAAGTATTCTTTTATTTCCTCATTCGGTATTATCCCATTCTTATAATGGGTTTCCCAAGGAGAACCCTTTTTATGAGTCCACGCTGATAAAGTAATGGCACTTATATCTTTAAGCGAGTTCCAAGTTACACTAATGGTTTCTTTGGCTTTTTCATCTAAAACATCTGATTCCAATACTTTCTTCGCAGATGGGTTAAAAACGAAAAGCAAAGAAGTATCCTCTATCGGGGAACTGCCATATATTTTGAATTGCTGGTAAATTTCTGGAATAACTGGACCGTAATCCCAAGATTGGAAGTTTTCTTTAATTAATGGGTTGTCATATTGAGCAAGATGTATCCCATTAGCAAAATAAACTAATTTTTGCAACTTCATTTGAGTGACAGGATTCCCGTCTTCAATGCCCTTTTGTACAAAAGCATATGCTATAGCAAGTGAAGAGTACATAGGTAAATATTTAGTTCTTGAAATTAAATTTATTAATGCAATAATACTAATAAATTTAGTCGTACAAAAACAAGTTAGATTTAATTCGCTATAATTAACGAAAAAATGACCCAAATTATACAACAGGAAGAGGGTTCAAGCAATTCTGCTTAATATTTCAAAACTGAACTTTCGGAATTGGATTGCTTTTTGGATTGGATCTAAATTGCTGTTAAACAAATTATTGGGTAATGGAGTACTGAAAGTTATTAAAGATGCTTTATCTGAATATAAGCTTCTAAAAAAAGATTGAATTGTGTAATTGATTCATATTCATGCAGTGATGGCTGCACAGAATGAACTGGTGGATATTGTTGCTATGTTTACATCCAAGATGCTGCGGATGGCCGTTGATGGAGGCAGAGAGGATTGAGGGTTGAGTGAGAACAGATTAAGTTTATTCAATGCTTCTATATGCATATTATATTTCGAATTTAAAGTGAAACATCTTCATTTTCTTGTAAGAAAATGGCTAGCTCATTAAATTCATTGAATTTGTATGAGTGGGTCAACTGGGGCTGGTTTTTTAAATTAATCTTTTGTAAATATCATAATTCTCATTATCAAAGCAAACAAAGATTACTTTGCTTATTATGTTGGTACTTAAAAACTCCTTTATGGTCTCTACAGCGATGATAGCAGCTTTTTCTTTTGGGAAATGATAAATACCTGTACTGATATTTGGAAAAGCAATGGATTGTACTTTATTTGCGACTGACAGCTTAAGGCAATTGGAATATGCTGCGGATAGCAATGCTTCCTCATGATATGCTCCACCATTCCAAACTGGTCCTACTGTATGAATAACAAATTTAGCTGGTAGGTTACCGGCAGTTGTAATAACAGCTTCCCCAACTTTGCAACCACCCTGTTTATTTCTGATTTGTATGCATTCCTCAAGAATGGCTTTTCCGCCGGCCCTGTGTATGGCACCATCCACACCTCCACCACCTAATAAAGAAGTATTTGCTGCATTAACAATTGCATCAACCTGAATTTTGGTAATATCTCCTTGTATTAGTTCAATCATTTTTAATCAGGAAACTTTTTGTTATTGGTGAAGTGTTGTAAAATTAGTTAGATGTTTATATGTGTTGTATTATTTTTTAATTGAAATACCTCATTGCTTGTTCTCCTACCCACCTTCCCATTGGAACAGCTACTGCATTACCAATTAACCGATAGGAGCTTCTTTTATTTTCGAAGTAGAAGTCTTCCGGAAATCCTTGTAACCTTGCATATTCTCTAACAGTAAATGGCCTTACTCCATATTTTGAAAACTTGTCTTTTACTAATCTTGTGCCTAAATCTTTTGAGTAATGGGCAACACAAGTGGGTGCAATGGCTGAAATTTCGAGTGGATCAACAATAATGGGTTTATCACGATACTTACCATTCATTCTGCTGAGTACATATTCCGGCATTTCGACCTCAGGGTTCTTTTCAATTATTTCCTTCAAACTTGGTTTATTGATAATTTTTCCTGGGGCATTAATATTAAAGGGCTTTTTGGTACCTATTAGAATTAGCCTTTTTCTTCTTTGTGGTAACCAATTGGCAGCATCAACCGGACAGAAAATATGTACATAATAGTTGGGTAGTTTTGTCATTGCTTCCATTACTACTTTAAATTTTTTCATTCCCGGAACATTTTCTACAATATACATTTCGGGCTGTTCTATTGCTATGTGCCTGAAAAAGTGCAGGAATAAATCATCACCGGTTCTTGTTCCATGAATGTCTGCTATTGCCGAGTATTTTGTACAAGGATATGTTCCGATGATAATGTCTGATTTAGTTTGTTCTAATACCGTCATATCTTTTATATCCCCGGTAATAACTGGATGAGAAAAGTAATCTCTGTTCAATTTCATACAGTTCGTGGCTTCTATATCAAGATCCAAAGATTGAATCATTTGTACACCTGCTTGCATTATTCCTATCTCCATTCCACCACATCCTGAAAAATACCCTTTTGCTGTTGGTTTGTACATAATAATTATTGTTTGTTGGATGCCCCTATTGGGGCAAGTTGAATGAATTACTTATAGGAGTAATTATTTTTAAGTAATAATAATTATATTTATAACAAATATAAAAGCTTATATATAATAAATAGCTAAAAGCAAATGTTATATTAGTGCTAATGAGTGCTTTTTTAAAGTCAATATGACAGACGATCAATATAAATACAGAGGAATACCTATTGATAGTGTTTCAGGATTAATAAATGGCAATGGATTACTGACTATTGCCTCTGTAAAAGATATTGAAAACGTTGGGGCAGGTTATAAGCTGACTGTAATGGCATTGGAGGGGATTGGCGATATTTGCTTTAGATGCTTTACAAAGTTTTCATTAACGTAAACTTGTAAATGAGGAAAAAACTACTCAGCTTGCAGAAAAAGTCGGATATGAATTTGGGGACAAAGCTTTTAATGAAGAACTTCCATTATTGAAACGTATTATAGCTTATTATATTGGATACTAATTTTCAATAACGTGCATATTATTATGAAAAGGATAATTATAATGGTTTTGATTGTCTTTGTGTTATTAGTAGTATGGTTAGGTGAATCAAGAAAGTTTTTTTATTTAGATAACAATAAATGTATTACAGTGTGGAAAACATGGAACAATGTATGCTATGTTATTCCTGAAGAATATTATGGGTTGTGGAAACCATCAAACAACTATCTTAAGACAAATAATACAAACGAACAACTAACTATTTTCTTTACGACTGAAATGCCAGATACTATAATATTTTTAAGTTATGAACAAGTAGAAGTTCACGATAAAAATAATTCTATTTTCATGAATTATCATTCCGATAGTTCAAGAGTAAGTTCAATACTGTATAAAGACAATGCACGACTTTTTAATAAAGACTTAAAAATGAATGCAGATATGATAGACATTAATGTTCTTGAAAATTACGCTTTAGGTAAAAATGGAAGGAAGTTTTAAGCAATAGTGTTCCCAAATGAAGCAAGTATAAAGTGCAGGTTGATAAGTAAAAGAAGTTGCCCTCTTTGGCTCCCTTAAGAATTGTTCGTGCAAGTTCTTCTGCAATAAGTAATAGTGTTATTTTGCTAATTTATTAATATCGAAATTAAATGGTAAAAATGAATAAAATAAATGATTACTGGGAAAATTATTATGTTTTAAAAATAAAATATTAATGAAATGAAAAAATATATTCTGTTATTTATTTACATTATTACTCTTAATATTTTAAAATGCCCTAAGTCATATTCTCAAAGTATTGTAGGGAATATTATTTATATTGAAAATGGTCCTGTAAAAAATGGTTACTTTTTTGTTTATAACGATGAGAAGAAATTATTTAAGGAACCTTTAGAAATTATGTATATCTATTCAAATGATAGTATTGCATTTTCTTTATCGGATGGAAATATTACATTAGTTTCAAAAAAAAAGGAACACAGTTATTATATAACTGTTCAGAATAGTAATAACGATACTGTATTTATTTATGGGAATATTGATAAACCATTTGTTCAAATTAATGATTCAATAAAAAAGGGAGCAATTTTAGGTCAGTTAGGGAAAGTAGAATATTTTAATAATTCCCATGCACTAATACTAGCAATTGCACCCAAGCAATTAAAGTTTCTCAGTTATACAGAAATAATGGAGTACTTAAAAGAATATTTTATAGGTAAGGACTATCCAAAGTAATTGGTTTCAGTTTTTTGGTGCTATATAAGCTAACAATACAAACTCATAATTTCTTAATGAAATGTTACTTTGTTTTGTAATATTACCATTTCTGAATTCGATTATTTTTAAAATCAGCTATAAATATATTTAAGCCTTTGTCGACAAATACACAAGCAGGCGAATATAATTGGTTTGGACTAACACCTAACCCATTTCCTCCAGCGACAGTTGTACCACTGGTTGCTCCTGATGCCCATTTTTGTATCCTACCAAAATCCCAATCTGCTATATAAATGTTACCTGTGATATCTAAGAATACATTCGAAGGAGATCCTAATTGAGTATCAGTCTGACCCCAACTACCACCTGCTACAGTTATTCCACTTGAAGCTCCTGGTGCCCATTTTTGAATACGATTATTTTTAGCATCAGCAATATATAAATTCCCATTCCCATCTACATAAACTCCTTGAGGAAAATTTAACTGATTAGCTGCATAACCAGCTATGCCAGTACTATCCCCAGCAACAGTAACGCCTCTAATAGCATTAGGGGCCCACTTTTGTACTCTATTATTACCAGCATCTGCTATATAAATATTTCCATTTGGGTCTACAAAAATTCCCCAAGGTCCATTTAGTTGATTTGATGCACTACCCTTATTTAATAAGTACCCATCAGTTCCTGCAACCGTAATACCAGTAGTGGCTCCAGGGATCCATTTTTGTACACGATTATCAGCCCCATCAGTTATATATATGTTATTCGCTTTATCTACAAAAATGCCAGTTGGTGCTGTTATTTGATTTGAAAATGGACCAGAACCATTTCCTCCAGCTACAGTAATACCGCTAGTAGCTCCAGGTGCATATTTTTGAACCCTATTATTATTTTGATCAGCGACATATATATTTCCTAAACTATCTACAAAAACACCTGCAGGATATGCTAATTCACCAGGCCCAGAACCTGCTGTTCCATTACTATTCCCAGCTACAGTAATACCAGTTTTAATTAAAGTTGTAAAACTAACTTGATTACCATAAGCTGTTCCAATTTTATTAGTAGCATAAGCTCTGATGTAATAAGTTGTATTAGCTATTAAACCAGTCAATGAACTAATAAAAGTTCCTTTTCCACTCCCATCATTTGTGAAGCTATTAGACAAATTGGGGTTTGTGTTTGTACTCCAACAAATTCCATGAGCTAATACAGAAGCTCCGCCATCAGAATAAATGACACCCCCACTTAATGCTGAAGCTTGAGCTATTGAGTTTGCGGTGATCGTAGTTAAGGTTGGTATTGAATCAGTTGGCTGTATAGGGGGATTAGGTGAATTACCAGAACGTGTACATGCATTTATAAAAAGATAAAATAGTAAAACAAGAATTCTTTTCATAATGATATTAATTTTATAATTAAAATTAATATTTTTAGTCAATATAATTTGAGGTTGATAGTTAGCTATTGCATTGATGTTAAATAAAAACAGTTAATTTATTGTTGATAACTGCTTCCCCAACTTTGAAACCACTTTGTTTATTTCTGATTTGTATGCATTCTTCAAGAATGGCTTTTCCGCCGGCCCTGTGTATGGCACCATCCACACCTCCAGCGCCTAATAACGATGTATTTGCGGCATTTACAAAGGCATCAACCTGCATTTTGGTAATATCTCCTTGTATTAGTTCAATCATTTTTATCAGGAAACCTTTTTGTTTGTAATGACGTGTTGTAAAATTAGTCAGATGTTTATAGGTGTTGTATTATTTTTTAATTGAAATATTTCATAGCTTGTTCGCCTACTCACCTTCCAATAGGAATTTCTGGCACAAATAATTCAGTTTAGTAAACTTTTCCTGGATCAGGATAAAAATAGACTAGTGCGAAAGATGCGATTGTATATTACTAACGCCAATTTGAATGAATTTCGGGTTAGAAAAAAGCGTTTTTTTTCGATTGCTCCATTGTTGAAGCTGATAGGAAATTTCTTCTACCGTATGTACTTTTTTGTCAATAATAATAAAATCAATTGTTGACAATAATTCCAATCCAAAGGGTGAATAAAATCCAGTAAGGAAACTTTTAGTTTTCTTTACTATAGAATTGTATTCTGCGTTTTCCGGTTTATTTAAATAATCATTTACATCAGCTTCTGCATCCTGAACAAGTGATAATTCTTCAAAAGGTTTTTTATCTTTTGAACTATATCCCATAATATAGCTTCCATTTAAATAGTACAGAACATGCTTTACTTTGCCAGAATATGGACCATAGAAATTAGGATGATATTCCAGTTTAAAAATATCCTTTGCACCGAATCGTTGTAGAAAGTATGCAACTTTTTCAGCAGCAAATTCAGAAACAAATTCTCCATTCTTTACCATGTCATATAGTACAGATAACAGCATAGTTCTGGCAGGTGTCAACTTAACCCGTTCTTTTTTCAATACTTCCTGAACAACATTACTTGGTTCGTAAATATGAATATCACAATTAAGAGAAGCTAAATGGTTTTCCAAAATCAACTTTACTTTATTCCAATCCAAACCACCATTACCTGCTCCTAATGGGGGAATAGCTATTGATTGAATTTTTTTAGCCTGAATTGTTTTAACAAGGTCTTTTAAACCTTCTTCTATATAACTGTATTCCGCCGGTTTACGCCATGATGTTTTTGTAGGGAAGTTGATAATAATTTTATTTCCACCTAACAGCGATTCTTCTTCAGTTAACAATATTTTGCCTATACCAATTTCTTTATTTTTGCAGGCTTTCAAATAAATTTTGAAATTGCCTGGAAACATATTCTTGAATTGCAATGCAATTCCCTTACCCATTATACCTTCAGTATTTACAGTATTTACCAGGGCTTCTGCTTTACTGTCCAAAAGATTCCCAATTTCATAATATATCATACCTTAAAAATAAGATTGTGGGTGAATATAAATTAAAGCCTCATTAACACCAAAGTTAATGAGCTTTTGTTTTGCCATTTCGTTATATACCAAATACCCCGATACAGCAGTAGCAGGGATATCACCTAAAACCAGGAATTCGGCTTCTTTTCTGCGTTTAAGGTCTAAATCATTTTCATCAGTCCAATATTTTGCCCGAATTGCTTTCGTATCCAACAAGGTGTCAATATTTTTTAAATCATCTTTTTCGTATTGTGATGAAAAAGAATCTACAGCATGTCCGTCTGTAAAAACAAATGCTAAATTATTGTCCATAATATTTTGTACATTGGTAACACAATATACTATGTCTGATACAGGAGTAGCAGTTACCTGATTATAGCCTTTTTGAATTACATAAAGCATAGGCATTCTCACACCAAAGTAAAAGGGAATATATTCACCAAGCAGCTTTTTATTTTTCAGAACAAAACCGCTTCTTGTTGCAATTAAACTATTATCCCCAATGGGGACAAATGCTCTATTGGCATTAGGTGATGAAGAATGCGTAATACCATGTTGAACCACATGAGGTATATTCTCAATGTGGGTCATTCTATAAAGATATATCTTCTGGTAATCAGGCATAATTTAGTGAAAGGTTTTAACTATGGAATCGTGTTGTTGATCAATTTACAAAACGCCAAAAAAATGTCTTTGATAGCACGTGAAAAGATTCTGCAATTATTTTTAATAGCTGTTTTCTTTCGTTTAATTTAATAATTATGACTTAAAATCAAAAATACTAAAAATATTAGCGCTATAACAAATTTTAAATTCTTGCACTTATTCTCATTAAAAAACTGTCATAAACACCCTGTTCGAATTTCAACTTTAGATAACTTTAAACTGATTTATAAACCCATTGCTTTTAGCGGTCTAATTACTTTAATCCCTTCTCCAAATCCCAGAATCTCTCTTTCCAGTTCAAAATTTAAAACAACATCCAGGCGTATCATGATTCCTGTATCGTCTTCTTTGAGTAATTGCTGAGAAGTGTGCAAAGGTTTTGTAATTACATAAGGGGATTTCTTTTCTGTACTCATAAGATTACTTTCTGTGCCCTGTCGGAGGCTGTTATAGTTACGCCAATAGCTTCAGAAAAATAACGTTCAAAATCTACTCCGGTATATTCCACAAAAATGTTGGCTGCAATTTCCTGGAAATCAATAATCCTGTCCAATGCCAGGGTAAGTAGCGTATTGCCTTTTTGCGGTTTAACAATCAGAAACCAGCGGTTACGATATTCTTTCAACAGGTAAGGGAAATACACATTTTTGGAAGCAGTGCTTGCTTTAAAGGATTTGTATTCGATCAGCAAAGGAATTTTATGGCTTACCGCTTTATATAAAGGGCCTATAAAATGTAAACCTTTCAGTTGCTGGTTATTTTCAAACTGTATATAGCTTTTTCCGGATGCGGAAGTTTTATTCAAATTATTTTCCAGGCGGACGATGATATCACTCATCTCCTCGAAATACTGGAAACCATTTAATTGTTTAAGTACACTCACTATCTCTCTCATCTTACCCATATCGGCATCATTTATAGGGGATTTACTGATACTGTAGTCAGGGTCTTCATAAGTGTAGAATTTCCGGTCAACCACTATAATGGGTGCATTGTACCCTAATTTATTACTGCGCATTAGAACTGCTATTCCTTATGGCGTGGGTGTTGATATTGGCTGCAGGATGGCATTGTCTATCTATGATATACCAGCTGCGCATTTTTTTGAAAATGAAAGTAAGTATAAAAGGGAACTGATTGCACAAACCAAGTTTGGTGCGGGTCATGGTTTTCATGGACAATATAAGGCAGATCATGAAGTGTTAGATTCCGGCTTATTCAATTCTATTGGAATAATCAGAGGGCTGAAAGATAAAGCATCTTCTCAACTCGGGTCTTCCGGTGGCGGAAACCACTTTGTTGAATTTGGTATTATTGAATTCAAAGAAAAAGATGAGGTGTTGGGGATTGAGAAAGGTAGTTATCTGGCGCTTTTGTCTCACTCCGGCTCCAGGGGTTTTGGTGCCACACTTGCCGGACACTATACCAGACTTGCAAAGCAAATTTGTAAACTTCCGCAGGAAGCGGCCAACCTTGCATACCTTGATCTTAGCACAGAAGCCGGGCAGGAATATTGGCTGGCGATGAATCTTGCCGGTGATTATGCTTCAGCCTGTCACGAAATCATCCACACCAAAATGGCAAAAGCAGTAGGTGCTTCCGTATTAGCAAAAGTGGAGAACCATCACAATTTTGCCTGGAAGGAAATATGGGATGGGGATGAAGTGATTGTACATAGGAAAGGTGCAACTCCCGCTGGAAAAGGGGTAATGGGTATCATTCCCGGTTCTATGACTGCACCCGGATATTTAGTTAGGGGCAAGGGGGTGGAGCAATCTATCAGCTCCGTATCCCATGGTGCGGGCAGGCAGATGAGCAGGACCAAAGCTATCAAAGAGATCAGCAAAGATGCTATGAGGGCAGTGTTGAAAGAACATGGTGTAACCTTAATTGGCGCTGGCTGTGATGAAGCACCAATGGCCTATAAGGATATTCATGCAGTAATGGCTGCCCAGCAGGAACTGGTAGATATTGTTGCTGAATTTACACCTAAGTTGGTAAGAATGGCTGATGATGGAAGCAGGGAGGATTAATAAACCGGAATATTACTAAATGTACCATTGGTAATAACGCATCCACCGGGATTGCCATAACCATTACTATTACCAGTTTGTGATACTAATTCTGTAAGCCTGGCATTAAAATTTCCACTGATATACCCATTTTTATTTGAAGTAATGGTAAAGCTTACGGTATCTGTAGAAAAGGCTAAAAAATAATTCCGGTTTTGATCATCAAAAACAAATAAACCACCGGCAAAACCTTGATTGATGTATTTGCCTGGTTTCAAACTGTCAGTATTTATTGCATTAGTAAATTCGCCCAATGGTGTCAGAAAATCAAAATCATAATCAATTCCACCGTTATAAGCTGTTCTGAAACAGGCTAACTGATAATTCTGGTCGCTTTGATGTACTGTATATACAGATTGCTGTATGAGTTTGCCATTTACTTCAAAACTAAGTGATGCTACATCAGTTCCCGAACTTTGAGAGTTAAGCATGGCATCTGCGATGGACTCTTTTAAACAGGATGTACCTGCTATTACAATTATCAGGAAAAGAAATAGTTGTTTCATAGAAATTTTATTTTGAAAAACATTTCAGTTGAATGATTGATATTAATAGTATTCCGGCCTGCTTTTGAAATGAAGGCTTACCAATAACCCCAGTCGTATAAAATTATCAGACCCACCTTTATCCCAGATAGTTTCATAATGCAGGTTCAAATCCAGTGGAAATGATTTAATGGAAAAGATATAGCCGGTGCTTGCAGCAAATATTACCCCATTAAATTTTAAGTTTTGCGTATTATACCCATCATTATTGAGTGAGGTGATGCCATACAGATTATAACCTGCCTGCGGTTCTATATAAAATCCATCACCCTGACGGTTAAAGGTATACCGGTAGCCAAGTTTTAAAGGTACAAGGGCGGTTCCATCTCCATAACCCTGATCATTGAGGCTAAAAATATACACACCTGCTTCCAGTGTTACGTCATCTCCCGCAGAAACCGGATAACCTGCTTTTAGAAAAGCCCCATAACCCATGCCGTAATTACTGGTATTTTTTCCCACCATTTTTGCAACTGCAATCTGAGCATTTGCTTGCTGTATAAAAAAGAAAAATAGGATGAATAGGATTTCTTTGCGCATGAGACAGGTTTTGGACCTGTTAAAATTATGACATTTTAATATTTGTTGCAAATGAATAATAAATAAAACAAATAATTCAAAGTATAAACATTTACCTTGTTCCCCATTCCCAAAGGCCAAACTGTATTTTCTTGTCAACCGGATGCCCTGCCTGTTTTAAAGTGAGCATAATTTGACCCCGGTGATGGCTTTCATGCGAAATCAGATAGCCCAGAAAAGCCATAGGATGGGGCTTGAAGTTTTTTATCTTTCCCTGTTCCAATCCTTTTCTCAGAAGCTGGGAAATAGCGATTGCACTTTTACTCAATTCATCTTTCAATATTTTCTTGGTGATGGCATCCTTTTCTATTTTCAATTGTTCAGTAAACAGATCCGGATCAGCAACTTTTAGCCACATCAACCTTACATTATGTATATGGGCAAATTGTTCTCCTACGTTTCTTCCTTTGGATGCAGCAATATCTGTCAGCTGCTCTTCTTTAATTGCATCCAGTAAATACAGGTTAATCCGGTTATGGATTTCCCAGGTTTCTATAATTTGATTTGGATCCATTGCATGTTTATTTATTGTCTTAAAAATACAATATTGTTTTTAAAAGTAGGTGTTCACGGCGAACTCAAATTGATTAATAAAAATCTTCTTAAAAGCAGAGATATTATTTTGTTCATAGAAAATCAACATTGCTTTTTTATATTCAATTGAATCAACAGTTCTGAATGAAATGGGGCAATACTTATTATCAATCAATATTGCATTACTAATAATCCGGGCAGTTCTTTTATTGCCGTCAGCGAACGGTTGTATGTATGAAATTAATACCAGCGCTAAGAAGGTTTTTGCGAATATATTTTCCTCTTGATTAATGATACCACACATTGATGTTAAAGCTTCTCTGATTTGAAATTCATTATCCAAAGGTTTATAATTTGTTCCTGAGATTCCCACCCTGTTATTTCGTAGATTCTTTGAAATATTCAACTCCTTAATTAAAATACTATGAATGTCTTCGATCCTTGAAACTGCCAATGGATTTATATAGTCAGGGTGAGAGATGATAAAGTCCAACGCTTCTTTATGGTTAAGTAGCATAGTTGCTTCATCTTTTGTTTTACCATTAGCAGTTTCTTTTTCTTTCAATAGCCTTTCCGTTTCCAGCAAAGAATAAGTGTTCCCCTCTATCTGGGATGATTTCCAGCTTAAATCAACTGCCAATCTTTCTAATTCATTCTTAAATTCCGCTTCACTTAATTTTAAAACGTTTTTGGTGTACTGGTTCAGCAAATCATTTAAATGTTCCAATTCCTGTTTAGAAAATATAGAAACTTGGGTAAGTGTATTATTGATAAGCGTATGATTATACCCTTTTAAAATTACTCTTTCATCAATTTCATTTTTAAAATACTTTTCTACTTCAATAGTCCTTAATATATCATAGGTCTGACTTATTTCATATTTGGTTCCTTTCAGTTTACCAGTAGTATGTATAAGGTTTCCGGTAACCAAATCCTGCAGCCCTCTTTTAAATGTGGCATAGCTTACTTCAAGACCAAGATTATCATAAATTTCCTTTGATGAACTGTATGGATGCTGTTTTATATAACGTATGATCAAATCAGTTTTATCGGATAATAATTTTGCCATGATAAATATTTATAGCTCAGTTTATTGCAAAATACAGATCAAAAATAGAGCAAACTGAGCTATAATTTAAATAAATATGAGCTATATTGGAGCTGCCGTTGAAATTTCATTTATAAATCCAACTGGAATATATCTTTGCAGAATGCCCCCTCCCCTTTAAGTTTGTTGCTTAATAATGTAAATGGCACAAAAGAAGCATGTTAGTTTATTATTGATGCCCCAGCAATTGATGGCCAATAAGGGTATACTGCAGTTACAGGAACTGGTAAAATCCACTAATACGATTACTCCGGTATTGCATGATATTACTTATCATGAAATTAATCAGGTATATCCTGAATTGACAAAAACTGATAAGTCAACCCTCGTATTTTTCAATGAATTACATGCAGAGAGAAGGGAATCTGCCATAAAGAGCCGCTACAAAATTACGAAGGGCGGAAAAGCATATGATCAATTCTATCGTCAGGCATTATTAAACGAATTGCACCAGCTTTTTGAACAGTTTAAGTCTTTTGCTTTTTTGCTGAAAATGCAGCATAAAATTATTCTTAATAAAAAAGCAGCCAAAACCCTGCCCTGTACTTTTAGTACTGTAAAACCGGTTTTATCTTTTGAAGTAGTAAGCGAGGGTAAGGATTTACAGGTGAATGCTATCATTTCTTTAAACAGGAACCTGTATCAGCTGCAACAATTTAACCGCTATCATTTTCTGCTGGAATATGGAAATGAATATTATTTATTAGCGCATAAAGATTTTATGACTTTGGAATGGCTGGACCAGGTTAATCCGGCTCAGTATAGCCGGAATCCTGAGGCTTTGGCGGTAAATATTCTTACGCGGCTGGAAGAAAACTATTCTGTAGAAAGGAATAACCTGTTTCAGCAGGATTGCATTGAAAGTATACCCGGAAACAGAATTCTGCTGAGTGAAATCAGTGGTTCTTTTCTGGTATTGACCCCGCAATGGGATTATGAAGGGTTTCTGGTAGATGGCCCCTGGAAACCGGAACAGGAAATCATCAGAAATGGTAAAGGATATACTATCAGGCGTAACCGGGAATTGGAAGAAGCTTTTACAGGCCAGTTGAAAGCACTGCATCCCAATTTTGCCAAACAACTAAATGGGTATTATTACTTGAGTTTTGCAGATGCCCAAAAAAAGCAATGGTTTTTAAAAGTATATCATCAGTTGCTGGAACTGAACATACCCATGATTGGTATGGATATGCTGCAACATTTCAGGTATAGTGCTCATAAACCTGTTACAGAATTTTCTGTATTACAGGATAAAGGGAACAGGCTTACCATTTCATTTGAATTGAAATTTGGTACGGAGCAGGTTGGATTGGCTGATTTACAGAAATGTTTACTGGCCGGCCAGAAAGCTATTTTATTAAAAGATGGAAGTCTGGGAATATTATCTGCCGAATGGCAGGAACAATATGGCATGCTTGTAAAACATGGGCATATATCCGGCAAAAAAGAAATGACCATTGCCCGCTGGATGACACTTACTGAAAGTGATACGCCTGCAAATGAAGTGGTATTAAAACCCATTATTAAGGAAGAATGGTGGCAAAAATGGCAGCAATGGCAATTGCCGGATACGATTTTATATAAAGCTCCCGAAAAAGTGCAGGCTGTTTTAAGGCCTTATCAGCAGAAAGGGTTTGAATGGATGGCCCTACTGGCCGAAGCAGGTGCAGGTGCCTGCCTGGCCGATGATATGGGATTGGGAAAAACCCTGCAAACCATTTGTTTTTTATCACATTATCATGAACAATATCCGGATCTGAAACATATGATCATTTGCCCGTCCAGTTTACTGTATAACTGGCAACAGGAATTTGAAAAATTTGCCCCTCATTCCGTGCAAAATATTCAGGTCCCAACAGCCTCAACAGCAAAGGGGAGATTCAGGAAACCATAACTGCAGATTTATATGCAGGAAGAAAATTATGGAGGGGTGCTGCAGTATATGCAGACTTATTAATGTGGCAGGGATTTGGCCTGACGCAAACCTTTGGTATCGAAGCTAATCCCAATGGTGATGCTTACAAGGCCGGAACATCAAAACCTAATTATTCCTTTGCTCATTTATTTATCCGGCAAACCATCAGTTTGGGTGCTGAACAGGAAACAGTTCCGGATGACCAGCTGTCACTTGCTGGCAAACAAAGCATTTCCCGCCTTACTGTAACGCTTGGAAGGTTTTCCCCTCTGGATTTATGTGATCAAAACAGCTATGCAAAAGACCAGCATACACAGTTTCTCAATTGGGCTATGATGGGTAATATTTCATGGGATTATGGACAAAATACAATCGGTTATACCACCGGTGTTGCAGTAGAATTAACTCAGCCAAAATGGGCTTTGCGTTATGGCTTTTTTCAGATGCCAAAAGAAAAGAATGGTTTTACCGGAGATGATCAAATCTTAACCTGGCCCCAAAGAGGTGCATATGGCCCCTTTTTAAAGTCATGGGCCATGATGCTGGAATTTGAAAAAAGGTATTCCATTCATTTACATCCGGGAGTGGTACGATTACTGAGTTGGATGGATGAAGCCAATTTTGCCAGCTACAGGGTAGCTACTGATTTACTGAAATTAAATCCCCCCGATCCAAATACAGGCCAGGGCTCGGGTATTACCATACCAGAAGCAGCAAGAGCATTCCGGCTTAAATATGGATTTGGACTCAACTGGGAGCAGGAAATGACCAATAATACAGGTGCTTTTGCAAGATTAGGCTGGACAGATGGCCATAATGAAACCTGGACTTTTACGGATGTGGATTGGACAATCTCGGCAGGGTTGAATATAAAAGGAAATCTGTGGCACCGGAATGGAGACAGGATTGGCATTGCCGGCATTATCAGTGGTGCATCTTATGATAACCAGCAATTTCTTAAAGCTGGCGGAACAGACATGCTAAGTGGTGATGGCAATTTGAATTACAGTCCGGAAAAAGTGATGGAAGCTTTTTACGATTTTAAAATCTGCCGGAACCTTTTTACCACCCTGGATTACCAATGGGTTATAAATCCGGCATTCAATAAAGACCGTGGTCCGGTTTCCATATTTGGTGCCAGAATCCACTGGGAATTTTAATTAAATAACTCAACCAGTTTATAAGTTATGCCTGAAACAATCAATTTAACAGAGCGGAGACAGGGTTTTAAACAAGTATTTGTACAAAAAGGTTGGCGAAAAGAAAGGGCAGGAAATTCATTGCCGGAAGTATTTTCAACTATCCCAGTACCGGTAAATGGCAGTTTCCGAAAAAAATTGATAGCTTTTTCAGGACCGGGTTTAATGGTGGCTGTAGGTTATATGGATCCAGGAAACTGGGCAACTGATATTGCCGGTGGGGCACAGTTTGGGTATACCTTATTATCAGTTATCCTGATCTCAAATATTTTTGCAATCATCCTGCAATACCTCGCTTTAAAACTGGGAATTGTAACTGAAAGAGACCTTGCCCAGGTTTGTCGCGACCATTTCCGCCCTTCCATCAGTTTTTGTTTATGGATTTTGTGTGAAATTGCCATTGCAGCCTGCGATCTTGCCGAAGTGATAGGATCTGCATTGGCCTTAAACCTTTTATTTCATATTCCGCTTGCTGTGGGAGTAGCCATCACTGCCTTGGATGTATTGGTCATTTTATTTTTTCAGTATAAAGGTTTTAGGCTAATTGAAAGTATTGTAGCTGCCCTCATTTTCGTAATTCTTGCCTGCTTTTCTTATGAAATACTTGCTTCACATCCTAATTTTATGCCACTTGTCAGTAACCTTATACCAAGGCAGGAAATTGTATATAACCCGTCGATGCTCTATCTGGCAATCGGAATAATGGGAGCTACTGTAATGCCGCATAATTTGTACCTGCATTCCAGTATCGTGCAAACCCGTAATTATAAAAGGAATGAAGCAGGCAAGAAAATGGCTATAAAATTTGCGGCAATAGACAGTACTGTGGCATTGATGTTCGCCTTTTTTATCAATGCTTCCATTTTAATTGTAGCAGGCGCCACTTTTCATAATACTGGCCATCAGGGAGTAGCGGATATTATGGAAGCGCATACTTTACTTGCTCCCTTACTGAGCACTACACTTGCCAGTACCCTATTTGCTGTTGCCCTGCTGGCATCAGGGCAGAATTCAACTTTAACCGGAACTTTAGCGGGTCAGATAGTAATGGAAGGTTTTTTGAACATTCGTTTAAAACCATGGCTAAGAAGATTAATTACCAGAGCAATTGCTATTATACCCGCTTTTATTGTAACTATAATTTATGGCTCAAAAGGGATCGCCAATCTGCTATTATTAAGCCAGGTTATCCTTTCCATGCAATTAAGCTTTGCGGTTATTCCACTTCTGTTATTTACCGGTAATCCCAAAAAAATGGGAAAATTTACAAACAGCCTCCCTACAAAACTGATAGCCTGGCTGGTTGCTATAATTATATTGGTATTGAATGTATACCTGTTGTGGGATACATTTAAATAAAATTACGCTCTCTTAACTAAACAAAAATTCAATATCAGTTTCAGTCAACCCTTTAACAAAACCCTCTTCTTCCCCAATCAGTTCCGTAGCCAGTTTCTTTTTACGCTGCTGCAGCTGCATAATTTTTTCTTCTACCGTGTCTTTGCAAATCATCTGATACGCAAAAACGGTTTGGGTCTGTCCAATCCGGTGGGTACGGTCAATTGCCTGTTGCTGTACAGCGGTATTCCACCAGGGGTCAAATAAAAATACATAATCCGCTGCAGTTAAATTCAAACCGCTATTACCCGCTTTAAGGCTAATTAAAAAAACTTTCTCTACACTGTCCGGCTCCTGAAAACGGTTCACCAGTTCCTGCCTTTCCTGTAACGGTGTACTTCCGTCCAGCCTGCAATAGGGTATTTTATTTTTACAAAATTCTTTTTCCAGCAAATCCAGCATCCCGGTAAACTGAGAAAATACCAGGGCTTTATGTTTGGGAATGATATTCTGTAATTCTTCCAGCAATATCTCTGTTTTTATAGAATCGTAAGTAAACAGGTCTTCGTCTTTCACCAGTTCGCAACTGTTACATACCTGCCTTAGTTTCAGTAACCCATTAATCACACTTAACTTTCCACTACCCAGCCCTTTTTCCTTTATTTCAATAAATACACTACTGCGTATATTTTCCTTAATGGTTTCATAGGCAGCTTTCTGATCCTCCCGCATTTCACACCATAAAACAGATTCCACTTTTTCGGGCAGATCGGTAGCCACCTGTTCCTTGGTACGCCTTAATATAAAAGGAGCAGTTAATTTTCTTAAAGCAGCCACTTTATCGGCATCCTGTTCCCGGTCAATCGGGTCGGCATATTCCCTTTTAAAAAATTCCCTGTTACCAAACATACCTGGCAAAAGAAAACTGATCTGAGCATAGAGATCAAATGTATTGTTCATCACCGGGGTACCACTTAAGGCAATCCGGGAGAGCGCATTTATGCGGTTCACCGCAACCGTAATCTGGGCCGATGGGTTTTTAATATTATGGCTTTCATCAATTACTGCAATACCAAATGCAATCAGGGATAATGCATC
>Ga0364873_10402_pt1 | contig 21751 bp, 18 predicted proteins | sample ExccelAu500001D3_2_FD_206928 | JGI IMG/M metagenome (GOLD analysis project Ga0364873, IMG submission 206928) | Enriched cells from Trout Bog Lake Hypolimnion, Wisconsin, USA - BchlTB.Aug07.5000.01.D3 | ecosystem: Environmental > Aquatic > Freshwater > Lake > Hypolimnion/Profundal zone | place... | reverse complement strand
TATTGCAAAGAACGTTAGGAGTGGATCGGCGCATGACGCAGTTGGACAGTTTGGGTGCAGCCCGCGCTAGACCCCTGGTCGCTATCGTCGGTTCCGGCTTCAGCGGGCTGATGGCCGCCTTGCACCTCTTGCAGGCCGATGACGGGCCGAGCGTCATGCTGATCGACCGCCGCTCGCCTTTCGGGTTGGGCGCCGCCTATTCCACCCCCAACCCCTTGCACCTTCTGAATGTTCGGGCCGGCAATATGAGCGCCTGGCCAGATAGGCCCGCGGATTTTGTGGAATGGCTAGCCAAGGATCGAGGCTTGCCCGTCGGCCCGGGGATGTTCGCCAGTCGGGGTGAATACGGGCGCTATCTGCAACAGATGCTGGCGCGGGTGTCTCAGGATCCCTCCTGCCGTGATCGCTTGCATATCGTGCCCGACGAAGTAGTCAGCATTACGCCGCAGAAAGACGGCTGGAGGATGGAGCTTGGCGTCGGTCGGTCCTACTTCGTCGATGGGGTGGTTCTGGCCAGCGGCAATCCCCCTCCCGCCCAATTGCAGGTCTTGAGCCCGAGGGCCCGCGCCAGCGCCGCCTATGCTGACAATCCCTGGACCTGGACCGCGCCTAAGTCGCTGGCGGGCGATGGCCCCATTCTGGTGGTGGGTTCGGGGCTTACCATGGTCGACGTGGTCCTGACCCTGACCGCCCAGTTTCCGGATCGCCGCGTTATCGCGCTGTCGCGACGGGGCCTCGCGCCGCTTAGTCATGAAGGGCCGCCGCCTCTGGTCATGCCGGACCCGCCCGTGGCGGGCTCGCCGCTGCAAATGATGGTTTGGTTGAGAGCCAGCGCCGCCAGGGTCGGCTGGAGGTGCGCCATTGACGCCATCCGTCCGGCCACGCAGACTCTCTGGTCCGGCTGGACCCTAAAACAGAAGGCTCAATTTCTAAGACATGCGCGTCCCTGGTGGGATGTGCATCGCCATCGGCTGGGGCCGGAGGTGGCGGAGCGTCTGGCGGGGTTGTGCAAGAGCGGGCGTCTCAGTCTGGCCAAGGGGCGGCTCCTGAGCATTGACCTTGCGCCTGACGGCTTTGCCGTTGAATGGCGTGGACGTGGGGAGCGCCACGCTTCGCACCTGACCGCGTGCGCCGTGATCAACTGCACGGGCTCGGCCCCGCCCTTCAACGCCAAGGGCGGCGAACTTATCGACCAAATGCGCCGCGAGGGTCTCCTGCGCGCAGACGCGCTGGGACTTGGCGTGGACGCTGACCGGGACGGACGGCTGATCGGAAGGGACGGCGCCTATCAACGGCGGCTTTATGCCATAGGCCCGGTCATCCGCGGAGCCCTGTGGGAGATTATCGCCGTGCCGGATATCCGTAATCAAGCGCCTAGACTCGCCCAAGCCCTGCTCTGCGACCTCAAGGTTCGAACGCAGGTCTAAGCCGCGACGCGCGACCGCGACATTTCCGCCAGTCGCCGCAAGAGGCGCAAGCCCTCCGGCCATGGGCCATGGCCGGAGGCAATGTTCACGTGGCCCGCGCCGCCAAGATCAACGAGTTCGGCGCCCCACTGCGCGGCGAACAGTCGAACCCGGCGCGGAGAGACAAAGGGGTCGTCAGAGCTCGTCGCCACGATTGCGGGAAAGGGGAGGCGTGCGGCGGGAACCGGGGCGAAGGCGGCCAGCTGTTCCCGAATTGGGGTGCGTAGCTCAAGGTCGGGCGGGGCGACCAAAAGGGCGCCTCCTATCAGGTCGGCATAGCCGCGCACGGCCGCATGGGCCACGAGAGAGCAACCCAGGCTGTGCGCCACGATCAAGGCGCCAGGATTGGCCTGCAACGCGTCTTCTAAGTTTCGCAGCCAGTCGGAAATTCGGGGGTTTTCCCAGTCCTGCTGCTCGACCTTTTGCGCCCTTGGCAGGGTCCCGATCCAAAGATCCTGCCAATGGCCTTCGGGCGAGTCGCCGATGCCGGGGACAATAAGGATGGGAGGCGAAGCGGCCATGGGGTCAGCCAGAAAAGGTCGGTTGAAAGGGAAAGAAGGCCGCCCCGTCAGGGGCGGCCAGTCACTCAGGGAGGATGCGTCCCAAGGGACAAAAGCCGCAGCGGCTTTACAGTCATGAAGGTATCGGGCGAAGGCGCTGCGGGCAAACGAGTTTGCCTCGCAGGTTGTGAAGATAAACTAATAAACGATTGGGTTCGGTGAGGAAAAAATGGCAGCTAAAAATCAATAATATATTGATTAATATGAATATTAAATAAAGCGACGAAGGGGCGTAATTTAAGATTGTCTGATGAGTTAATGAATCGCGCAGCCCTCAATGGTGATGCGATGCATCAGCCTGCGATGGCCGTGATAGTCGTTGCGGGCGAAGTGCCAGGTGGCGCGATTGTCCCAAAAGGCGACTGAGCCCGGCTCCCACTGGAATTCGTGGTGGAATTTCGGCTGAAGGCAGTGGGCGAAGAGCGCCTTCAACAGCGCCTCGGATTCCGCCTCCTCCAGGCCCTCGATCCGCGTCGTGAAGCCGGGATTGACGAAGATCGCCTTTTTGCGGCTGAGCGGGTGGGACAGGACGATCGGATGGCTCACATCGGGCATCTGATCCGCCGCCTCAGAATTGCCGATCCGACCGTTTCGGGTGTCCGAAGGTCGGTACTCGGCGGCGCGGGAGCCGAACACGTGCTGCACCGAGTGGACTGCGCGCAGGCCCCGCAATCGAGTTTTCAATTCCTGCGGCAGGGCGTCATAGGCCTTGTACATCGAGGCGAAGACCGTTGATCCCCCCTGCGGCGGCAGCTTGCGGGCGGCGAGAATGGAGCCCAGCGCCGGCTCATGATCGTAGGAATGGTCGGTGTGCCAACCACCGCCGATATTGTCCTTCTGGTCCGGTTCCTTGAGCACCAGCGCTATTTCGGGATGGTTCGGATGGGCGGCGAAGAAGCGGTTGATATTGATCTCCCCCCCAGCGGCGCGCAAAGGCGATGTGGGCTTCCTCGTCGAGTTTCTGGTCTCGGAAAAACAACAGGCCGTGCGCCGTGAAAGCCGACTGGAGGAGTTCAAAAACGCCCGGCCCCAGATCGCCCGAAAGATCGACGCCTTGAACTTCCGCGCCGACATTGGCGAGCGGCTTGATGAGAATGGACATGAGTTGGCTCGCTGACCTACTTGCTGGTGCGGGCGACCGTCGGTGGCCCCATCGCAGCCCCTATTGATCTTGCGCGAAACAAAACACCTGAAGCGCTCGACAAGAAGTCAGAATTTCTGACGGCCGCCACCGGTTTCGCTGAAGACGACGGTCGCTTCAGTGCTTTTGGTACGCTTCCGGACCTGGTGGATTTTCAGGCAGGTTAGGGACGCTGTAACCCCGATTTCCGTCGGGACCGATTGGGCCGGGACCCGGTCCGAGATGGCTGGCGTCGACATTGTTTTCCGAGCAGGCGTATTCGCTCTCGTCCTGGCCAGGGGGCCCCAGAATCCAGGTGCGTCCATAGTGGACGGGGCGGGTATAATATTTCGGATCGATCACGGTCATGTCCAGATGCAGGTGGTCCGCGTCGGTGCGGGTCCAGCGCTCGATGACATGGGTGTCCGAGCTTTGCGGATCGCCATTCTCATCGATCCAAAGCTTGCCGTCCTTGCTGTCCTTGAAACCGATGGAATCGATGACCAGGGTGTCGCCGTCCCAGGAGCCGATCTCGTCGCCGAAATATTTTGGATCGGGGTCTTCGGTGTGGGCGCGACCGTCGAGCGGCACAATCCGATAGGTGGTGTAGAGATAGAGGAACACCACCCGCTTGGGGTTGGCGACGACCTCGAAGGGTAGGGCGCTGGCGTTATGGCGCGGAATTCCGCCCAGAATGCACAGGGCCTCTGGGTCGATGGTCTTGGAGCGGTTGAACTCTTGGGCCCTCTTGCCTTCGGGCGTGAAGGGCAATTCATAGCCGGGTTCATCCCGACCAAGATTGCCGATCGGTTTGCCAGGCACGCGCAGGGTCTTCCAGAAGCCCGTGAAGTCAGGGTGGCCGTCGGCCAGTCTCGGCGTGGGCCGGGGCGCGCCAGTCGGTTCCTTGGCAAAAAGGAGATCCGCCTCAGTGGCGTCCGAGGCCGGATTGTTGGCGATTGGCGGGCTGGCGGCTGCGGCGGGGAGGGCGGCGGCGAACAGGCCGCCCGTCGCCAGCGCGAAGCAGACTGCAGGCAGGGCCAGAAGGTGGATGCGGTTCACAGGTGGGATCCGAAATTGAGAGCTTGGCGCACGCCAAAGGGCGTTCGGGGGAGGCGCAGAACCTAGTCAGCCCTCCCTCTCGGGTCACCTTGAAATTGTTCAACGTATCTATTCGAATTTACAATAAAAAACCCGGCCCTCGCTTTGATAGGTTGGTCTTGGTCAGCCGTAAAACCTGCCATTTGGCGGCTGATTTACGCAATGAATTCCCTGCGAATGGAGACTTAATCTTGAAGGCCCCGGTCTATCTTTGCGCGCTTGCGCTGATTGTCGCCGCACCCACGCCTGTCCTGGCGCACCATTCGTTTGCGGCGGAGTTTGACGGGACGAAACCTGTTCGGCTGGTCGGCAAGATCACCCGCCTCGAATGGACCAACCCTCACTCCTACTTCTATCTGGATGTTGTCGATTCCAAGGGGCAGGTGTCGAACTGGGCCTGCGAAGGCGGCGGACCTGGCGCCTTGTCGCGACGGGGCTGGAAGAAGGGCGACGTCAAACTGGGCGACACCCTGATCGTCGACGGTTATCTGGCCAAGGACGGCTCCCACACGATTGACGCGCGGCGCATCAAGTTGCCTGACGGTCGCTTCGTCTATGGCGGCACGCCGGGCGATGGCGGCCCTGGCGATGGCGATCCCAAGAACAAGTAGCGGGACTGGACTTTCATGAGTGTCGCGAGCGTTGCGGCGGTCCTGCCGGATCTGTGGCAGGTCGTCTATGACACCTCCTGGGCCACGGCCATCCGGGAATCGGAGATCGTGTTTCCGGTTCTGGAAACGATCCACGTTTTAACCCTGGCTCTGATCGCCGGCACCATCAGCATCGTGGATCTGCGCCTTCTGGGCCTTGTCCTGAAGGATGAGCCAGCGGCGGAGATCGAGCGCAGGATCGTGCCGGCGACCTGGGCCGGGTTTGCGGTGATGGTGATCACCGGCGCGCTGTTGCTGGGCTCTGAAGCCGCGAAGCTGGAGCACAATCCCGCGTTTCTGATCAAACTCGTCCTGCTGGTCCTCGCCGGTTCGAATGTGATCTTTTTCCAGTTTTTCGCCCATCCGAAGCTGGCCGGGCTCGAGCCGGGAAGGCCAGCGCCGCCCGTCGCCCGCATCTCGGCGGGCCTTTCTCTGGCCATATGGGCCGGCGTGATCGCGGCGGGCCGCGCTGTAGCCTATTATCACTAGAGGCGATCCATGTTCCGATGGCTTTTCACCGCCTATGCCCAGACCGGTTTCAGTCACGCCGTGCGCGATTCAAGCTGGATATTCGCGGTGGTCGAAGTGTTCCACCTCTTCAGTCTGGCCCTTCTGGGCGGGACGCTTATAGTGGGGCTTCTGGCCCTGGCCGAGCTGGGCTTTCGGTTCCCGCAGGGCGGCGCGCTCTGGCGGAGCCTTCGGCTGACCGCGGTGCTGGCGACCGGGGGCATCATCACGACCGGCATCGGCCTCGTCGCAGTCAATCCGCTCAAATATTATTGGGACGACGCTTTTCGCTACAAGATGGGTTTTCTGGCGCTCGCTCTCATCGCCCTTGGCTTCGCCTATGTCCGAGGCGCGGCCATCAGGTCTCTGACATCCAGACGATTGCTCGCCCTTTTGACCTTGACGCTCTGGCTGGCCGCCGGCGTCTCGGGCCGAGCCATCGGACTTTTGTAGGCAATTCATGGAGACGCCCGCTTTGAAGCTCCGTCGTTTAATGGGACCGGCCGTTGCCGTCGGCTGCGCGCTCGGCATTCTAAGCTGTTCCCAGCCCTCCGAGCGGAAAAATCTCGCCACCATCCAGCAGATCATGGATGAAGCGGTCGATCCCGGCGCTGACGGACTTTGGGGATCGGTTGGCGATATCGAGACCGCGACGGGGCCGGAACACAAGGCGCCACATTCGGATGCAGAGTGGGCAAAGGACGAGGCGTTCGCAAGGCAGCTGATTGAGGGCGCCGCCCAGCTGGAGATCCAACGGCCCGTGGGCGGGAACGGCCACGGCGCCCTCGCCGACGCCTCGACGCCCGGCATCCGCACGGCGTTACAGATCGAGGGGGACATCAAGGCCGACCCCAAGCGCTTCGCCGCTGCCGCCGAGCGCCTGCGCCAAGGGGGGCTCCTGGCGCAAGCGGCTATCCGGAAACGGGACTCAACCGGTCTGATCGAGGCGGGCGCCGCCATAGACTCCGCGTGCGAGGCCTGTCACTCGGCATACTGGTATCCCCGAACGCCGCCTCTTGCGCTTCCATGAGTCTGGCATGATAAAAAATAAGTGCTTTCAATGGGGAAGCCAAAATATCTCATCGACTCTGAGCGCTTTCTGGATGGGAGTATTCTTGATCCCCGGCCTATGGTGCGCCCAAACTCGCCGCCAACGGGGTCTATCTCAGCCACGACGCGCGTTAAGCCTTGTCCGACGAGTATCTGACCTTCTGGCGACGGCTGATGGAGGGCCAATCGTGAAATTTGCCAATTCCGCTCTGAGCGGCTCTACGCAAACGTCAACAATATGGAGGCCGAGGCCCGCCTGGGTTTGTCAGGCGCCTATTTTGGCTATCTGCCTCGCCATTACGCCAGAAGTGGGAGGAGGGCGGCGAAATGCGGGTCCTGAAACCCGACACCATGCATTATCAGGCCCCCTTTGAGCTTGTCCATGGCGCTGCGGCTCTGCAAAAATCCTGGGCGAAGCGGTTCATTGACGCCGTGTTCGAGACTTTTGAGGTGAAGCCGGCGGCTCAACCTGACGCGTTGCGAGAGCAAGCTCCCGAAATGAATTAGCCGCGACTTCCGCCAGACGAGGATTGGCTGGTATTGATGACCGCTTAGGGGAAAATCCGCGAGGGCGATGAGGTGAGATCTTATGGCCGCTAATGGCGATCGGCAGCACTGCCCTCGCCACCAGATCCCAGGAGCTGACTTGAGGCTCGCCCCGAGGAGATTGGCGCCGGCCGCGAGCTGGCTTCTCCCGGGGGTGTAGACGCAGATCTTTCTCGAGGCTGTAGGCGCTGGCGGTGCTGAACCCTGCCTTGGCGGCGGCCACCGCAGGCGTATGGCTGTCTCGAAGCTTCATGTAGAATCTCTTCTGGCTGTCGGTGAGATGGCGGCCGGTCAAAAGCGGCGTCCTTCATTGGCGTGAAGTCGCTGTTTTAACCGGTCGGCCTCAACTGCCAGATGCGCAGCCCCTAAAAAGGTTCGCGCAGCCGCCGCGGCTTCCCCTCCGGTCGGGCTCCGCCCGCCCTACAGGGAAACCGCGGCGGCCATTCTTGTCCTGATTGACGGGGATTCCAGTCCTGATTGACGCGCGGCAATGGGGAGAATTGCCAAAGGTGTCCCCAATCCAGAGACTGCGCCAATCATCCCGTAGGCTCACGGGAACTTGGAGCCAAGGTGTCCATTTGGACTAACGCTTAGAATGGGGCGGACCGATTTCGCTTGGTCTAGCCGATACCAGGGAGCGCCCGTCCGATCGGAAATGGGCCGAGTTCGATGCGCCTCAAGCGAATGCATCGAACTCGGCAATTATAACACAAGCTCTGAGAAATAAAACTCGTTACACCCCACTGATAATTTAGGGATAATGTGAGTTTTAAACCTCTATAATCAGAACTTGCGCGATAAATTCACGCCGTATTGCGCTGGCCGCCCAAGGAAATACGAGGGGCCGTAAGTGTATCCGACGATGTAGATCGTGTTGAAGATGTTGGTTCCATATGCCTGAATCCGCCAGGGCCCCGTCCTATAGGTCAGAGATGCGTTGACCAGGCTGTGTGACGGTATGAAATCCGCAGGGTCGCCAAGAACCGTCTGGTACTGATCGTCTATAAAAGTGTAGTCGACCCGAGGTGTGAGCGTTGCATCATGACCAACTTCAAAGGCGTACTCGGCGCCTAGGTTGACAGTCCATTCGGGTGAATACGGATTAGGCCCGCCCTGAAGGTTTGAGGTAAAGGGCGCGTAGTTGAAACAGGCTGGTGGGTTGCTGGACACGCCTGTAGCGCATTGGGGACCGAGAGGCGCGTTTCCTCCACCCGGAAGCAGATTGCTATTGATATATAGAGTTTTTCCAAGCGTCGAGTGTACGTTTGAGGCGTTTACATCAAAATGCCACGCTCCGAATTTGGCTTCCGCCTGAAATTCAAATCCCCAGATGGTCGATGATCCAGCATTTGTCACACCATTACCACCTCCAAGCCCGGAACTGGCTTCAGGAGGAATGTAGGTAGAAAGCTGCAGGTTCGTATAGTCCATGTAGAACGCATTGATCTGAGTTCTAACGTGTGCGCCTATAGTGGATTTTAGACCAACTTCGTAGTCATATACTGTTTCTGGGGCAAAATCTGGTGAAGTTGGCCCATTTATGCCTCCTGCTTTGTACCCCTTTGCGGCGAATATGTAGGCAAATTCTTCGGGCGTGATAGTCCAACTCGCGCCAATCTTCCCCGTCCAGGCATTATCTGATTCTTTCGCTGCCTGAGGCAGTGCGATGGTGAAAGGCGCCAATCCACTGAGGAAGATCGAACCTGTGTTGTGTGCAAAGGATTCCGTGTAACGCGTGCCCACGTCAATTTGGAAATTTGGGAAGACCTTGTAGGACACTTGTCCAAAAGCGGCGACGGCTTCCTTGTAGCTTGGCGAGCGAATTGCAACCCCAGTCGGAGGGGTAGGAGAGTTGACCGTAACGCCTGCGACGGCCTCATCCTCCACATGAAAGGCACCTGCAACCCAAGTCAATTTACTGGTAGAGGGGGAGATGAGGTTAACCTCCTCAGTGACAACCCGCTCTGTAACGTGATTATTGAATACGGCAGTCGCAGGGGGCAATCGCGCTGTACCAGCCGAATCGCTAGAGTCGTCATCGTCGACATAATTGACGTGAATTTCATTATATCCGGCGATGACGCGGAGATCGATTCCATCTTTTAATGTATAGTCGCTCTGCAACGACTGTCTAAACGCCTTCTCATTATATTCCGTATTTGGAACATTGTAGGTTAGATTGTAGCTCAGAGGGGCTCCGAGATAATAGGGGTTGGCGGTGCTCATTACGTGGGCGAGCCCGTCGGTAAGGTTGCTCGTTATCGCAGTTTTTGAGAGGACAACCAAATTGTCCAGCGGTTGCCATTTCAAGCTCATACGAAGATTTTCTTCGTTCAAATTCCCAGGAGTTCTAAAGGTTTCGCCGACACCGCCATTACCGGTTTCTTTGAAAAATGAGTCACGCTTTTCTTCATTAAAAGCCACCCTCGCCGCAAGAGTATCAGTTATAGGAAGGTTTACAGCGCCCGTCAGTTGTATATCGTTGTAGTTGCCGTAACCTAATTTCATATCTCCACTGAAACCGGAGAAGTTAGGATCATTTGATCGATAAACCAGGGCTCCGCCCGTGGAGTTCGAGCCGACAAAGGTGCCCTGCGGCCCGCGAAGTACTTCGATAGAAGCCATATCGAACAAAGGTTCGCTCGAAAATATCGGGGGCTGGAAAAGTCCGTCTCTATATACCGCGACCCCCATCGAGACTGCGGGACTGGACACACCTAACCCTACTCCGCGAATGTTAACACTTGCTGTGACACCCGCCTCACCAATCGACAAAGATGGCGTTGAATACTGTAGGGCATCCTGATTATCGATATGTTTATCTTGCAGCTTATCACCACTAAGCACGTCTGCGGATACGGCCACCTTCTGAAGGTTTTCGGTGCGCTTTTGCGACGTGACGACCACTTCTTTGAGGACGCCTGACGTGTCGTCACCATCTGCGGCGAGCGCGGGGCTCGCTAATGCGCATCCCATCGCCAGCGCCGATGTCGTTGTTAAAAACGTCCTATAATTATGGCGAAAGTTCATGGATCTTCTCCCTCTTGCTTTGGTGTTCGGGTTGGCCCCAGCCGAATCCGCGCCGACCCGGTCGTTGGGTAAGGTTTTCAGCTCATTGGGTGGGTGAGATCGGTGCGCCCAAGCGCTCAGGCTCGTCTTCTGCGCGAGAGCCTCGTGGCTCTATCTGGCACTCGTAATTTTTGGGATTATCGGCAGAGTCCGTCCCCAAATAGTGGGCTACAGCAGGGTAGGCGCAAAGGGGGCGCGCCGGATGATCCGTGGGGCCACCGCCTTTTGGGGGCGGAGTTAAAGGCTGCCCAGGGGATTTTAGGCGAGTAGCAGTTACTGTCTCTGGGGCCTTGCCGCCTTCAACCCAGTCCTCCAGTGCGCTGATCCAATCTACCGAGTATGCGCCGGCGCAATGGCCCATCGCGGGGACCAGGAAAAGCCGGTAGAAGGTCTTGGTGCTCGTTAGGCCTCCTTCATGCGCGACGACGGATTCATAGTAATTCACGCTGTTTTCCGTCGGAATGAACGCGTCCGACCAGCCGTGATATTGAATGAGTTTGCCGCCTCGAGCTCTAAACGCAGAAAGATCTGGGCTGGTGGCCCTTATTCCGATGTCTTCCTTCTCTGCGAAATCAACGTCACGCACCAAATCCAGTGATCGGTAATCCCAAGCCGGGTTTTTGAAGACCACGTACTTGTAGGTATCGACGCCTGTCTCCCAAGGCCGCATCGTAACGAATGGCCACTCCCGCTCGCTACCCGGGGGCATCCCGGGATAGATCAGCTCATGGGTTTGTGGATTTCTGACGGAGGCATAGATCTTGTCGGCGACCTCTGCTTGTTCAGGTGTAAGGCATTGCTCTTTCGGCTGCCCTGGTTTGCAAACAATCGAAGCCGCTTTGAAATGACAGGATCTGGGGTCGGCGATTTCGCCATCTTTCACGCCATCCAGTTCATCGCATTTCGCAACTACAGCCTCGTGCAACACCTCAAACTGATGAGGACCAAGGATCGGAGGGCCGCCTAGCGGGAGATTTGCTATTGTCGCCTCGATCGACTGTGTCTGGAGACGCATCCAATTGTTAGCCGGCGCGCCAGTAATGGCGCCATCATAATCCGATGGGAACTGTTGAAGTTCTTTGAGCCCCTGCTTGCCCCCAGAAGAACATCCATTCCAATACGAATGCTTTGGTTGCGCGCTATAATAAACTGATAAAATTTCTTTACTTCTGACCGTCGTTTCATGGACTGCACGCCACGCGAAATCGACGAGTTTTTCTGGATGCTCCAAAGCAAATTTGCCTGAGGCCCCTTCATGTCCGGTGTCGGTAGACGCTACGGCGTAGCCGCGCCGCAATGGCTCTGCCATGGCCGTGTAGCTGATGGCCCCGCTCCACCCGCCATTGCCCACCATCATGAACTTTCCGTTCCAGTGGTCTGGCAGCCAGATCTCCATTTTTATTGAGGAGTCGGCGGTTGGTTTCAGGATCGCCGAAACGCGACAGAACGCAGGGACCTCCATACGATTGGGCATACCTGGTCGGTCTGCCTGGGGAAGGTCGAAATGTCCTGTGCGAACCTCAGCGGTAGACGTAATCATGCCGTCTTGAAGGGACTCATGGGCGATCTGGTCGCATCGTGCTGCCGACGAAAAACTTGGCCCGCCGGCCGGCGCGTCGAGCGTCGATGTTTCCATTGAAAAAGCTGAATTCGCCACATAGCAAGGCGACATTGCGAGCAAAGCGCAGGCTGTGGGCCATACACGAGCAGAATTTGCAGCCGCCGCGAGTTTCACCCGGACCGATATTCTTGCACCGGAAAATCCGATGAAAGGAAATAGTGATGCTCTGGGCCAGAATTTCACAAAGTCCTCCCTCAAAAACTTCGAGGCGTTCACTGCGAGGACAGTCTTTGTCCCAGCATCAAGCCATTCCGTATTTTGGAGAACTCTACTGCAGCCCCTAGGCGTTCCGCCATCTGACCAGATGGCTATGTCTGGATGGTCACACCAGCGCCCGGCGCCACCCCCGACATCGGCGGTGCGGCGTGATTTAAGAAGGATCTCAAAGAGGCCGGGGCCAAAGGCTTTTTCAAGATAGCGACGCCATTGTCCCTTGCTGCAGCAAGGAGCGCCTCCGAAGGATTAGCTGTAATTAACGCGGCCGCCCTAAAGCGGCCTCGTAGACTTTCCGTCAACTTCAAACCATTTAACCCAGCGCCCAGGTCAAAGTCAGCCAACACGACATCCCAGTCGCCCTGGAGCGCCTCGGCCTGCTCAGCAGAAGTGGCGCATGTTGAATTCACGCCCCATCGATCAAGGAGCGCCTCCAGCGCCTCCAAAATGTGAGGATCATCCTCAACGCAAAGCACCCGCAGCGGTCCCGTCGGAAACCACGTTTGTCTCTGAGTCCGGCTTTTGACAGGGTCCGTTCGGGTGGCGATGACTTTGAAATTGGACCCCTTGCCAAGCATCGAAGAGACTTCAAGTTTATGGTCTAGGGCCCGGCATACCCGGTCGGCAATGGACAGCCCCAAGCCGGCCCCGTGCGCCACTTTTGCCGCACTGGGCAGTCGGTGAAACTCTTCGAAAATCTTTGGGATGTCCGTTGCGGCGATACCGGGGCCGCTATCTCGCACTTCAAACCGAACGCCAAGGGGATCCCGGCGACATCCGACTATGACACCGCCAGCCTGCGTATATCTGACGGCGTTTCCTATGAGGTTTTGTAAGACGCTGCGCAGAAGACCGGCGTCTGAAAGCACCCAAAGCGACGTCCGAGCGACCCGAAGGTCTATCCCCTTAACCTCTGCGCTGGCCCGGAATTCGCGAGCCAAAGCTTGAAGCAAGGGCTCAACCTCCACAGGAGCGAACGCAGGCTTCACGCCATCCACTTCAAGGCGGGAAAGATTGAGTAACGATTGCAGGAGCCGATTTGCCGCGTCTATCGACGCATCAGCTTTATCTAGAAATTCTCGCAATACAGACCGATTTTGCAATCTGTCTGAAACGGTTCCAATGAAGAGCCGCGCTGCGTTGAGGGGCTGCATCAGGTCGTGACTGGCTGCAGCGACGAATCGAGACTGCGAGCGGGTAGCCTTTTCGGCCAAAGCATTTGCAGCCTCCAACGCGATGTTTGCGTCTTTCAATTCTCGGGTCCGCACTTCAACGCGGGTTTCAAGTTCGTCATTTGCTTTAAGAAGGGCTCGTGCGGAGTCTCTGAGTTCGGAGACATCCGTGAAACTCGTCACATATTCGCCTGTTGAGATCGGGGTTCCGACCACGTGCAGCGTCACGCCGTCGTTCCAGTCATATTCGAAATCCTGAGGCGTGCGACCACGCATCGCCTCAAGGCGCATGTTGAGGAGCTTGGCCCCGACGGCGCCATGGGTCGCCAGCCCTGCGCGAACCAAGTCGGCCAAAGGCTTGCCCACGCAAACCTCATCGGCCGGAAAGCCAAAGAGCTCGAGATATCGGGAGTTCCACGCGATCAAGCAAAGGTCGGAATCGACAACCGAAACGGCCTGGGAGAGAGAGTCGAGCGTAACCTGAAGAATTTCCCGACTGAATTGAACCGCTTGGGCGGCTTCATCCAAAGTCCGTCCAATATCTTCAGGGTCGGTCCGCCCATCTGAAAGCGCCCATTGGATGACGCGCCGAGCCGATGAAGCGCCGACCGCGCCTGCAAGCATACGCTCTGCCGAGCGGACCATATTCGAATCGGCCAGGTCCGCGCCCCGAAATGCCTTTCCCGTAACCCGCGCATGTGCATCGAAGGCCCGCTCTGTGTCTTCAGGGCCGAGAAATTGTTCGACCAACGCTCTGAGGTCCGCCATCGAGGCATTGATCTCCGCCTGCTTCTTTGGTCGCAGCGGCCGAGATGGTCCCGCAAACGCATTTGCTTGAATGCGATCCACAAGTCTCGGACGCGCCAAAATTGAGACGCCGGTGAAGAGAGTAATGTTCAAAGCCAAACTGGCCAGCACCCCAACTTCGAAGTGCAACGGCGGCAAAACCGTCATCAGCCAGGAGAGCTGAGCTATCTCAGGGCCGGCGACAAACGCCATCCAAATGATGGTCCCGCCGACGATGCCTGCGATTGCTCCAGAAACATGCGCACGCCGCCAAATTACCGCCCCTACCATCGCGGGAAAAAGCTGTGCTGAAGCTGCGAGTGCGGTGAGTCCCATCGCAGCAAGCTCGCGTTGGCCCTTTAGATTTTGAAAATATAGGAGCCCCAATCCAAGGACAGCTAAAATCGCCATGCGTCGCGCAAAAACGATAGTCTGGCCAACGTTCAAGCCTTTAAGTAAATATGGATTTGATCGAGAGAGGGCTGGCAGAACCAATTCGTTCGAAATCATCGCAGAAAGCGCGATTGACTCAACCATGACCATAGAGCCACAGGCGGAAAACCCGCCGATGAGCACGAGGGCGACGAACCATTTCCCAGCGAATAGCTGCGGTAGCCGCAACACGTACATGTCTGGATCGCCTGTGAGGAAATGCATGCCCGCAACGGCGATTGGGGGCGCAGCGAGCGCCGTGGCGATCATGTAAAAGGCGAACACCCATCTAGCCGATCTGAGGTCATTCACGTCTTCGAGTTCGACGAAGCTCATGTGAAATTGGCGCGGCAACGTAACTGCAGTCGCAATGCAAAGTACAGTTGCCGTCAAAAACGATACATTCAGCCTTGGGTACGCGTTCAGTTTTCCGATGTCAGGTGGAGAGAAACCTATTCCGAAGCGGGATATCACCAGGAATAAAGCGAATCCCGCAACCGCTCCTAGTCCCATGAGCTTAAGTATCGACTCAATAGCAACGATTCTGACCAAGCCACGGCTGTGCGTCGTCAACGCCGGCCGGCGCGCGCCGAATAAGATGGAGAACAGGGCGAGAGTCGCTACAATTATTGGCAAAGCATACCAAGGCGGGGTCGAAACGCCAGTCAACGCAACCCAAATCAAAGATAATGCCGTAAATTGGAGAGCAATGTAGGGAAGAGCGGCGACTATAGAGACCAGGGCGACAAGAATTCCGAGAAATCGACTGCGCCCATATCTGGAGGCCATGAAATCCGCGATCGAGCCAACATTCTCTCTCTTCGCAGCAGACGCCACGCGCCGCCAAATCGGAAAGAAAATGGTGACCACGAGTACTGGCCCGAGAGAATTAGGGAGGTAGGACCACCCACTCCGCGCCACCGTGCCAACTGCGCCGAAATAGGTCCAAGATGAGCAAACGACCCCCAGAGAAAGTCCATAGGTCGCCCGCCGTAGCCATGGCCTAGTACGCCCCCTGCGGGAGAAATCCGTCCACCATGCGACGCCGAAAAGCGCGAGCATATAAACAATCAACAAAGCGAGCAAAAATGTAGCCGACATCCGAGTTGTTACCTCTGATTTTACGGAATTTGCTCGGATCCCCTCCCAATTATTTGGAGGGCGGCGGGCCTAGTGAAAATGCCCGAGCTAGAGCTTGTGTACGGTTGTTGACTCCAAGACGGCGAAACGCGCCTGCAAGGTGCGCTTTAATTGTCGCGTGGGACACCCCCATTTCTCGGGCCATCTCCTTATTGCCCAATCCTCGCCGCAAGCCTGTGAGGACCTTGAGTTGACCTGGGCTTAGAGTCGACACCAGCGCACCTCCTTTGAGCGCGGATGAGGCCCCTGGATTTGAGGGTGTCCAGATATCTCCGGCGACGATGGTTTCAAGTGCATCTGCCAAATCATCGCGAGATGCTGATTTTGGAATGAAACCTTGTGCGCCGAGTTCCACGGACCGCGTGACAGTTTCAGAGTCCTCAGTTCCGGAAACGATAACAATCGGAACTTGAGGAAAGTCCGCTCTTAGAAAAATCAGCCCTGCAAATCCATCCGCATCAGGCAATTTCAAATCTAGCAGCACCAACTCCACATCGCTGTCTTGAGCCAGAGATTCCCGGACAGCCGAGAGGGTTTCGGCTTCTTCAATCGGCTTATCTGGCCAAAGTCGGCCAATTGTTGCATTCATAGCGTCGCGAAAAAGCGGATGGTCGTCTGCAATAAGGACGCGACGTTCCATTATTCCATCTCCTTGTACCGCTTGACATGCTGACGATCCGAGCATGAGCAATCAAGAATTGTAACGCCGGTTCTCCATAAAGAATATGGAGAAGGCGGCAGTGATCGCGACCGGCGCAAGCGCAAGAAAAACTTGGCCGGGAGGCCAACCTGCCTGGCGGAGTTGGCCCGCCAGAAACGGTCCGACGATGGAGCCAACTCTGCCTACCGAAACGGCAGCCCCTGCTGCGACACCCCTTACAGCTTCGGGGTAAAGCGCGGGAGCAACCCCATATAGGGAATATTGCGCGCCAAGTACGAAAAACCCGCAAGCTGAGGAGAAGTAGAAAATAGACGCCGCAGTGGTAGAGTAGGCCAATCCGACAATCGCGATTGAGAGCGCGCTGTAGGTCAAAACCAAAACACGTCGGTGTCCGAAGTTATCGCAGGTGAAACCGATAGCTAAACCACCCAAAGCGCCCAACAAGTTCAGCCCTATGGCGGCGTTAGCGCCCTCAATTGCAGTATGATGGCTTGCAACAACAAGCGTAGGTAGCCAGTTTAAAAGCAAATACAGAACTAATAATGTTAAAAAATTCGCGGTCCAAAATAGCAAAGTTGGCATAAGTCTTCCGTCGCCAAACATTTTCGCTATTATATTGGACTTGTTGGCTGCATTTTCTTCACTTTCAGCACTTACCTGCGTCGACTCGGGCACAATCAGCCAAAGCGCTGGAGCTAGAATCAGCGGCAAAATCCCACCGAGCAGGAAGAGTTGCTGCCAGCCGATTTGCGAGCCCGCCAAACTAACAAGGAGCGCCACCGTGGCGCCACCTATCGGCATCCCACAAAACATAGCGCTAGTCGTAAAGCCACGCCGCTTGGGCTCACTTATTTCTGCTGCAATAGCTATTATGTTTGGCAGGGCGCCACCGAAGCCAAAACCAGTCAGGAGTCTGAAACCAAGCAGGGTTGGATAGGTGTGCGCCGAAGCTGTCAATGCTGACGCAATGCCAAATGTTAAAACCGAGCCAACAAGTATAGATCTTCGCCCGGTATGGTCTGCTAGATAGCCGCCTAAAAATGCTGCTACCACCAATCCAAACATTGCAATACTAGCGGCATACCCTTGCTGGCTTGAACTGAGGTGAAGTGACTCCACAAGCTTAGGTGCCGCCACTCCGAACGCTTGAATATCAAAACCCTCAAGCGCGGCGACAAGAAAACAAGCTCCTACAACCAGCGGCGCAGGAACGTGCGTCCCGACACTTACCCTTGTCCCTGCACGCGTGACACTCATGGAGACTGATCCCTAGCCCTATGCGCGGATTCATCGTCGGAAACTCTCGCCCGACTTCCCTCGGGATTTGGCCTTGCCTACCTGCAGTCTTCAATCTAGCCAGACGGCTATTGTGGCATTTTGGCGGGGCGGGAGTTCAAAACCTCGAAGCGGCGTGCCGTCATTGGAGGGCAATGGCTCGTAGCTTACCGGGAAAGCTTTCAAAATGGCGAGGAACCTCCTCAACGACTTCCAATGACGTTAGCGCGACCACACCTCACGACGGCTCCATCGGCCTTGATCATGATTTGGCCACTGGTTTGCGGCGCCGGCACTTCAAGGTTTCCAAGTGAGCGCTTTGGGTCGATTCTTCCCCTCGGATCCGCGGTCGAAATCTGCCTTTGGCAGCGTTCTCGCGGCAGCAGGCGAACGGTAATTTTTTGGCGGCTTGCAAATGTCTGGAGTTGGCGCACTTGAGCCGTTGATCGTCGTTGGCCGCGCGAGTCACGCACCCGGAATGTCCGCTTTGGACCACTGAGTTCGGGGGCAGAGCACGTGGCGCTTATGACCGCTAATGGCGAGTTCCGTTCTAGCAGGCTGTTGAAGAAGGCTCCCAACGGCGGGCGATGAACCCGGATTCGTCGCCATTGTGGAAGGTTATTTCACCGACGAGCGATCCGTCATCCTGAAATTTGGCCCAACCGTCGCCGTGGGTCTCGCCCATCTCGTCGGCGCCGCCCCAGTCGAAGGCGGGCTCGACCAGATCGAGGAAGTCTTTGTCCCAAGCCAACATCTCAACGATCCGCCATTTGCCCTTGAGGCTCATGCGGCAGCCTCGCTCAGCTTGGTCAGGCGGATCAGATTGTAGGCTGCCGCAGTGAAGATGAAGGCCCATCCCACCCGGTCCTTACCCTTGAACCGGGTCTTTCGCTGGCCACCCACGGTCTTGATCCAGCCGAAGCCCTCTTCGATGCGTTTGCGGATCTTCTGGCTCATAGCGTAGCCAGCGTGGCGAGTGGTGCGCCGGTCGATCGCCGAGCGCCGCCCATTGTCGTTCTGGGCCACATGGGGCCGCACGTTCATCGACTTCAGCTCATTGACGAAGTCCTCCGCGTCATACGCCTTGTCGGCGCCCAGGGTGATGGCGCGGGGCCGGTCCGCGCGCGGCTCGATCATCGACAGGGCGGCGATTCGCTCGGCATGGCCGTCGGCCGCGGTCAGGCAGGCGTCCACGATCAGGCCCGAGCGGTTCTCCATCAAAGTGTGGCCCATGAAGCAGAGCTTGGCCTCCATCCCCGAGCCCTTACGGTAAAGCCGCGCCTCGGGATCGGTCGTGCTCTCATGGGTCTCGTTGGAGCGTTTTTGCCCCCTGAAATCGACCTCGGCGTTGCGCCCACCCGAGGCGGGTGATGGTGGATCACTCTCGTCCGTGGCCTTGGGCTTGAAGCTCTTCATCGACGCCCAAGCCTCAATCAGCGTGCCGTCCACGCTGAAATGTTCGCCCGACAGCAGCCGCTTCACCTTAGGCTGGGCCAGCACCGCCGCCAGAAACTTGGCGGCGATCTCGCCATCCAGCAACCGGTCCCGGTTCTTGGAGAAGGTCGAATGGTCCCAGGCCCTATCATCAACACCCAGGCCCACGAACCAACGGAACAACAGATCGAACTCCAGCCGCTCCATCAGCTGACGCTCCGAACGGATCGAATAGAAGGCCTGCAACAACATCGCCCGCAGCAGCATCTCCGGTGGGATCGAAGGCCGCCCCGTCGCGGAATAGAGCGCCGAGAAGTCCGAGGTCAGCGCCTCCAGAGCCGCATTAGCGAACTGCCGGATCGACCTCAGGGGGTGATCACGCCTGACCCTGGATTCGATATCCACATACGAAAACAGCGTCGCAGATTGAAATTCCGAACCTCGCATCCGCCTTCCCCGACCCTTGCCGAGAAAGATTGAATCATGCCGAACGCCCACTGGCTATGGGGTTTTTCAACAGCCTGCTAGGCCGGGAGTGAGCCTGATGTGAGTGACCCGCCGCCCGCCTCAGTTTATCTGATGGTCAGATGCGTCGCTGGCAGGGAGGTTTAAGCGGCTTGGTTCATTGAAGCGTCGCGACCAGCGGAACCCTCGTTAGCTAGATCCGGATTGACCACAAATTTCCCGACCAGTTGGTGCAGCTTGGTTGCTTCATCCGTGAGCCTGAAGGAAGCTTCAGACGCGTTGTCAGCGACGGAGGCGTTGAGCTGAGTAGCGGAATCGAGGTGGGAGATGGCGCTGTTCACTTCTTCCAGGCCATGCGCCTGTTCTTCGGTGCAGGAAGCGATCTCCGAGACGCGGGTCGCGATCTCGCCGACCTGGTCGATGATTTCTTTCAAGGTCACGCCCGTGGCGTTGACCAGTCGGACGCCCTTGCCGACGGCTTGCTCTGAGAGGCTGATCAGAGTGCGGATTTCTTTAGCCGCCTCAGCGGACCGCTGCGCCAGCGCCCGGACCTCGGTCGCCACGACGGCGAAACCGCGGCCAGCATCACCGGCGCGCGCCGCTTCGACGCCGGCATTGAGGGCCAGGAGGTTGGTCTGGAAGGCGATGCCATCGATGACGCCGATGATGTCGGCGATCTGGCTGGAGGTGCTGCGGATTTCTTCGATCGAGGACACGGCCTCCTCAACGACGCCTCGAGAGCCTTCCGCCTGATCGCGAGCCTGGTTGACCATGGCCGCCGCTTCGCGGGAAACGGCCAGAGTGCGGGCCACTGTTGCGGTGATCTGCGTGTGGGCTGCGGCGGTTTCTTCCAGAGTGGCCGCCTGGGAGTTCGAGCTCTTGGCGAGAGACTCCGCGCCAAAAGCCATCTGATTGGCGCTGGAGGCTACCTGTTGCGAGCATTCCATGATCGAAGCCATCGCGATATTGAGCTCGCGCACCGCTTGATTGAAATCCATGCGCAGGCGCTTGTACTCTTCCGGGAAGAACTCATCGATATTGATGTCGAGATTGCCCTCGGACATAGCGCGAAGGCGTTTGGCCAGCCCTCCGACCACTTGTTCCTGCGCTGCTGCCGCCTTGGCGAGGATCTCTGCTTGGGCGGCGATGTGGCGCTGTTCCTCGGCGTACCTTTCCTCCTGCGCCGCCAGTTCCTTGGCGAGCGAGGCTTCGGCCTGGACCTGTTGAATTTGCACGATCAGCCGGATCATTTCCCCAATCTCATCCTTGCGGCGCGCTTCAGCGGAGTCCAGTTCGATCGTGCCTGAGGATCGCAAGGACTGGATCACTTGGCGCAAAGGGCGCCCAACCAGGAAGGTCAGGCCTGCGGCCATCACAAGCATCAAAAGGACGGAAACTGCTGCAGTGGCGGTGAGAACCATAGTGAAGCGATGAACCGTCTCGTCAGCGGTATTGCGCCGTTCGAAGGCGTCGTCGGCATACCGCTGAAGCGTGCGTTTTATCTTTTTGGCGATTGCCGGGAGCTCAGGTCGGTCGCCCTGATATTGAGCGTCTATGAGCGAAGCGAGATCGGCTCGCGTCGCCGTGGCCATTTCCTTTTCCTTGTCCGTCGTCGCGCGTTCGATCACGACGTCCATGTTGTTCACCATGGAGTTGACCGCGGCGACGTCGTCGTCTGACGTCAGAGGCGCAGCGGGGGAGGAAGCCTGCAGCTTGGTGAAATCGGTCTGGACCTTGTGAGCGTAGTGCACCCCGACAAAGGCCTTGTCGTAGAGATCTAGCGCTTGTTGACCGAGGCTCTGGTTCAGGGAGATCGAGACGCCCGCGAGCGCCAGGATGGCGCAGACCATGATCACCGATATTCCGAAGATTTTTTTATTGAGTGACATCGTCAGCGGGTCTCCAGCCTATGTCTCGTGTGCAGAGCGAACTATTCAGCGGTGACCGTCATCTTCATGCGCGGATGGATGCTGCAGATGACGCGGTACACTCCCTTGGTCTCGAACTTGTAGCCAAGCTTCTGGCCGGGCTTCTGCAAGCCAAGATCGTCCGCGTCGCCGTCCGCGCCCTTGACGGTGATGTTGTGGGTGACCGTGTCGTCGTTTTGGACCATCACCTTGTCGCCAGCATGGACCGTGAGCGCGAGCGTTGAGAAGGTCTGGTTTTTCTGGGAAACCGGCACGTCCGCCGCAAAGGCGACTGTCGCGAGAGTGGCGAGGCCGAGAAAGGTCATGGGAAGCAGCTTCATCCGTCAATCCTTGCCAGTGCTAAAAAAGCCAGTGCGTCGAAAGGCGGTTACGGCGGCCCATATGTCGCCTTTGAAATGTACGATATGGGATATGCTCTTAATTTTTACTGAAATTGGTTTATCATCAATGGTCCCTTGAGCTTCTCGCCCGAGCGTGGGTTGGGGACAGGAAGCCGTACCGGCCGCGATGAACCCGTTCAAAAAGAAAGCTACGGCGCGCTATCGATCGGTCGAGGCG